>Ga0182027_10000145_pt1 | contig 112140 bp, 93 predicted proteins | sample 712E1DmetaG_FD_121300 | JGI IMG/M metagenome (GOLD analysis project Ga0182027, IMG submission 121300) | Permafrost microbial communities from Stordalen Mire, Sweden - 712E1D metaG (Illumina Assembly) | ecosystem: Environmental > Terrestrial > Soil > Wetlands > Permafrost | place: Sweden...
GCCGTGTGCCATGCCGGTACCATGATAAGGATATGCAGTATCAATATAGTTCACACCTTTATCAATTGCACAGTGAACTAATCGTATCGCCTTCTCTTCATTAATGTTTGTCGGATCTCCTTTTCCAAGAAGAGGCAATCTCATACAACCCATTCCAAGAGTTGAAACCATTTCATTTGTTTTTCCGAATTTTCTGTACAACATCATACAACCTTTCATGGTGAATCATATGTGAGGGATACTGCTCAGCGTAATCGCACTTGCCCGCAGCGAAGATGCCCGAAAGTGTTACCGTCTCAATGAAGGAAACACAAATAAACACAAATCGGAGCGGCCTTGGACAATGAAAAGTACGAACATTTATTCAAAAATAGTATTCGTCTTGACATGAAAAGGTGAATCATAATGAACTGAGAAAACGTTGTTGCGTAAACGTTTAGTATTCAGATTATGACACGTTCCGCAATTTCACAAACGAAGCTGAATCTATATGAACCAAAGTCCTTTAGATATTAATCTCGTTCTGCTTCATGCGATTGAATGATGGATCTGGAATCCATTTGCCACCCTCCTAAATTTTCTAGTTTGTTCAGTAATCTATAACATCCTTCCGCAAGGCAAGAAATTGCTAACACAAATGCTAACACACGTTGAGTCCATTTACTCCCATCTCTTCTCAAAGTGTTAGCACACAATTAACAGAAGAACAATGTACAAACATAGATAGGAGAAACTATTTGTGAACGCCTACCAAATAATATTCCGTAAATTTGTCGCATGCGTTCGACTAATTTTCACGTTCGATTTATCTTTAAGCATTGCCACAAATCCCCCTTCCCCGTCACTTTGCAGATGTTCTATGCAGCCATTTGCGATTATAGAGGAACGATGCACTCGTAAGAAGCAGGAAGGATTCAATCTCTCTTCAAGAGTGTTCAAGCTTAGGTTACAGAGATGGGTACCATTATTTGTATGTAATTGTGTATAATCTCCATCAGCTTCAATCCAGAAGATATTTCCCACCTCAACCGAAATAATCCTTTTTCCTTTTCGGACAAAGATACGGCTGGGGTAAGATCCTTCCTCTTTTGATTGCTGCAGAACCCGTACAATCCGATCAATCTCATTTTCCAGTTTGCCAGTTCGGCTTAGAACTTTTTGTATAGCTTGAGAAAATCTTTTTCGATCATATGGCTTTAACAGATAATCAACGGCATTCCTTTCAAATGCCTTCAGTGCATAATCCTCATATGCTGTTGAAAAGATAATGTGTGGCATATATTTCAGGTTCTCTAAAACTTCAAATCCATCCATACCGGGCATACGAATATCCAGGAATACAACGTCAGGTTTATCTTCGTTTATCGCTTTAATCGCTTGCTTCCCATTTTTGTATTCACCGATAATCTTGACCTCGGGAAAATCCTGCAAATATTCCTTTAGGAGTTTCCGGGCTAGCGGTTCGTCATCAACGAGTATGGTGGTTATATTATTCTTCATTTCAACGGCAGAATAAAGGTAACTTCACATCCGCCTTCAGCTAGTGGTTGGATTTGTAGCCGAGCCAAATCACCATAAATTTTCCAGAGACGGGCATCAGTATTTTTTAAACCAACGCCATCGGTTGTTACTAACGGATCGGGGCAAGAAAGGGCAATGCCTGTATTAGAAATTCGAAATGAAATCCCCTTTGGTTCTTTTTGAATCTGCACGTACAGACTTCCACCTTCCTCGGCAGGCGCAATTCCATGTTTAATGGCATTTTCAATCAGCGGTTGGAGAATCATCGGGGGAACCAGATAAGAGTAAAGGGATTGATCAACCTGAAATTTCGTTGTAAGCCTGTCTTCCAATCTTTTTGATTCCAAGGCAATATAGTCTTGAACAAACTCGAGTTCCTCTTTCAGGAGTACAAAATCCTTTTTCGAGCTTTCAATAGCATAACGAAGTAAATCTGCAAGCTGCGCAATCATCGTTCGCGTTTCTTCTGCATCTGTTGAAGCCATTGCACTAATGTTGTTGAGCGTGTTGAAAAGAAAATGTGGATTGATCTGCGCTTTCAATGTGGCAAGTTCTTGTTCTTTCCGAAGGGATGATAACTCCAAAGCAATTTTCTCTTTGATGCGCAACTGCCTGAAGATTTCGTAACTATGATATAAAGCGAATTGCAACAGATAAATGAGGAGATTGAAGTATAAAAGCCAACCAGCACTATTTTTCAACGGTTCAGCTGCTGCTTTTCCGCCGAACGATAAAACCATATAATAAAGATATCCATAGTTTAAAACAGCATACGCAGGGGCAAGAAGGAGATGCACAACTCCTTTCCAATACCACCGCACCGCATACATCCAGCGAATGACAAGGAACCAGACCGGTATGCTCAAAACAAACATCACTGCACTTTGACATACCTGCCAATACAACGCCATTGAAAAGGAAACTTTATAAGATTGCACTAGTGGAAAAGAAACGAGTAGTGAATAGATGCACCAAATAGATATGACAATTCCTACGCCGCGTTTTGTGAGACGAGGCCTCGTAGATTCTCCTAATGTGGTTTCGTAAGGAGAATTTTCAATGTGTGTCATTCCATTTCCCACAGTTTCTTGTTTTTCCATTCAGCTGACAGTGAAGCCAACAAGAGCCACGATTCAATTACTAAATTAATCAACACATGTGCAACTATACAAGGTCAGACATTTCTTCCACTCGTTACATAGATGGATGCTGATCTTAAGCCCAACGCCTACAGGCATTACGCCGTGGCAACAAAGGGCATCATTGTCTTTCGCTTTTAGCCGAAGTATCATTTATTTAAAAGATTCCAGGAATTAGTCGCTTGGTCGAGGCATAGTAGTTGATATACTTGTCACCAAAATTATTAATAAGGGCTTTCTCTTCAACATGAATTCTGTAGAGAAAAGCTAAACATATCGGGAGAAAAATCATAAGCATAGTCAGATAGTCAGCAAAGAATAACCCAAGTCCAAAAAATGAAAGCAAACTGCCCGCGTATGCCGGATGGCGCACAAAGCGATAAATTCCTTTCCTGATTATGCGATGGTCTTTCGTGATCGAAACGTCCACTGTGAATTGATGCTTCAGAGAAAAAATAGCAATCCAACGAATGAACAGACCACAGACAATGAGAATGAGACCGACAATTGGAAAAATCCGAGATCCATTTCCAAAGTATCCAATACTCTGAAAGCTAAGAAAGACGCCACTATTCACGGAGAGAGCAATGGTTATCCATAAAAGGCGGAGCGAAGATTTATCAAATCGCATATCCGTCGATTGAGAACGTTTCGTTCGGGCTAAGATGATTTCCAACCCTACCCAAAGGATGGAGACTGTGATCATGATGATGCCTAAATTCATACTCGTATTTTCCTATACTTGGTGGTGGCATTTCGGTTAACGTTCATGATTATACAATCCTTTCTTGTTCAGAACAAGTAGTGTATATTATTTTTGCTCTACCTCAGAAGCCACTTTTGGCATCAGGACGTACTTCACCCACCCATAGTCCGGATTAATCTCTAACGCTTTCTCAAATGCTTTGCGCGCGAGGATTGTTTCTTTCCTATCAAGATTTGCTAGCCCAATCCACGCATATACTTGCTCTTTTCCCCAATCCGGTTGAAGAGAATCGGTCGTTTTCCACCGATCGAAAAGCTCCGCACTTCTCTTCATCGCTCCATAACCTTTATCCTTTCCGCCTCCGAACATGGCGGGAGTATTATATGTGCCGATAGCTTCGAGTAATGCTACTCTTGGATTCTCCTTTGAAAATTCTCTCGCTTTGCCCATTTCAGAACCAGATTTTGGTCCGAGCCAGATCCCACTCATTGGAGAAAAAGCAATTTGCATTCCATAACAGCTTGCAAGTAGCGCATGTGTCTCAGCATTGCTGTCGTTTATTTGAAGTGCTTTTTCTAAATGCATAATCGCACTATCGAGACTTATGGGAGCTTTCTCTTTATCCATCCGATAGACCGCAACTGCCATTTGATAGTCTATATAACCAAGATAATACTCTGCAAGTGCTTGATGATCTCCTTGAGAGGTACATCGAGTCAGAATGTTGTGCGCCTGTTCAAATTTTTCTCTTGAAGCTGTATTGGAACCTTGTTGTATGAAGCTTTTTGCCTCCATAATTTCTGCCGCGGCGGTCCGGGGTTGACAAAAACCATTCGCCGCTCCTAAAAAAAACATACTCATTATTATGATGATCAATCGTGTTTTGTGCACAGGTGTTCTCCTTATGAATTTATAGAATTACTAATTATCGATTCCATAGGAACCGAGTGAAATCATTGTTCCGAAATAGATTGAGCGCTGATAATCCGTTGTTTTCAAGTGTCGTTGTGAATAATCTGCTGAGTACTCATAGCTAACTGGATTGGCTTGATTCAATACATTGGATATAGCCACATAAAACGTTGCCGAATTTGATTCTCCGAATGGCATGAAGTACCCTAAGCTCATATCCAACCGAACGAAGTTTGGCAATCGTTCTGAATTTACATGCCCCTGAATCGGTTCATAATACTCTGCCCCGACCTCTTGGATTGCACCGACGATAGGAGTGACCGGTCTCCCTGTTGCATATCGAAGTGTCATTCCAAAATTTAAGAATTGAATCAATTGGACCTTGGCTACAATGGTAAGGTTGTGTGTAATATCAAACGATGAAGGAGCTTCTTCGTAAACAATATTCTCTACAAGATCACGGGCCTGCAATCTTCGAGAATGCAGATAACTATAAGAAATCCAACCGCTCACCGGTGTTCGTAGAAATCCCCCGTACTTTAAAAAGAAATCTACCCCTCTTGCGATACCATCGCCGAGATTCACATAATTCATTGACGAAGAACGGAGAACGAGATCAGAATATGTCTTTGAGTACATCTCTATCCGGCACATGAATAAATCCGTGGCGTATTCGGTTCCGGCAGTCACATGCCGGGCAGACTGTGCCGATAACCCAGCGTTTCCATTGACAGAATTATACAAGTATGGTTCAGCAAATTGATGATAAATGCCCCAACTTGCTTGCGCGTGCAATTCTTTTGTTATATCATAGCGAAGAGAAACACGCGGGTCTATGATACCTTCCTTCGATAAGTCATAGTAGTCGCTCCTGATTCCGACACTCGCTGACATCTTCCGCAATACTTTTAATTCCATCTCAGAATAGACCCCAACTCTCATTGCATTATATTGCTCATCAAGAATATACACATTGCCATGTGGATCAAGTACGGATGGATTTTGCGGCACCGTTCCCTCATATCGATTGATCATTTTTTCACCTTCCGCTCCGAACGAAAACCGATGGTCATCGTCCAGATTTGTTTCTGCATCAAAACGGACTTTGTAAGTCATATCCGAAGGTTTTAGATGCAAACTGCCGAGTTCTTGTTCTGTTGTGAATTGATTGAACGAAATACTCCCTTTCAGCAGCCATCGCTCCGTTGCATCACTCCATTGAAGGTTATGGAACCGGTTTGTCTCTTGCGATTCGTACACACCTGCAAACGAAGGCTCGTCCACGCGGACACCAATTCGGTCAGTGCTGGTGAAGTTAAAGAATTTTATTTGAGCAGTAGACGAATACTTCCATATAACACTGAGATTGCCATCCAGGCCATCTGGCGGAATCGTGAATGTATTTCGGACGCCGTTCAGCCGAAACATTGCATCTGTAAAACTCTTATTGCCTGAGATCCGCATGCCGAGCACATCGGGAATAATCGGAATACTTGCAGAAAGAGATCCAGCAGCAAGGCCGATCCCTATCGAAGATGCCAGCTTGGAAGGCATGTTCATGCTTTCCATTGCCAATATTCCTGAGAGGGCATTTCCGTACCGTGCGGAAAAACCGCCGGAGGAAAAATAGGTTCCACCGACGAGGAAAGGAGGTATCGTCCCGAAATATCCGCCCGTGGGCGATTCAAATTTGTACGGATGCACTACCGTTGCCTGATCAAGAAGAATTGTCGTTTCGCTTACGTCACCACCGCGTACGAACAACCCGGAGCCGTCGTCAATTGCAACTACACCAGGGAATGTCTGGATCGCACGTAAAATATCAGCAGATGCCCCAGGCGTTGTATAGACATCAAGCGAATGGAGTGTCAACGTCTTTGGTTCGTCACCTGTTGTGAACCCGCTGCCCGCTATTACGACGTCGCCTAATTTAATCGATGATTCGCTTATTTCTATTTTGAAGAATAGAGAATCCTTTTCTGACAATACCAGCGTGAAATTCTTCGGCTCATATCCAACCAACGATGACCGAAGAATATTTTTGCCGTGTCTCTTTGTTTTGAAAGAAAACTTTCCATTCAAGTCTGTTACATCGCCATCATTCGTTCCAATAAGCTGCACATTTACCCTCGCAAGTGGTGAGCCATTTTCATCCTGAATAATACCGGCAATAATCGATTCGTTCTTCTGGCCAAATACGGTGATCGAAAGAATGGAAAGGAATACTGCGATGAAACCAAATCTTTTCGATGCCATATCAAACAATCCTTTGTCAACCAATTGATCAAGTGTTTCTCTTTTGCTTGATTAAGGATACGGTACAATTCTTCAAATGATGAGCACTTTTCGTTGAAGTGCGGAACGAATCGCCAGCCAGCGGTCATTCGATTGAATGGGTGTTCGCAAATTGACTTAAGAGCGTTATTATCGGAACGCCAAAAGTTTCCGAGCTTCGTTGTTGAGGTTCTGCAACAAAGGAGGAATACGAATGTATGTTATTCATCGTTATCTAAAATCTTTAAAAGGAGCTGCGATTACTGGACTGAATTCGGCTCGGTTTCATTGAATCGGAGTTCCGTAATTCCATGGAGTAAGTAATGGATAAGCGAACCTTTTTGAACCATAATCCTTGATATATTGATCGCGTTTTAGTTCAAGCGATTGAATGATGGACAGGGAGTCCCCTCTCCTGCTCACAAACCACAATAATGACCACAGTTCTCGAAGCTGAAAACAAATTGTGGACAGAATTGCGTACAAACGAAAAAGGGTATCTGAAATTATCAGACACCCTTAAAGTGGACAGGGAGGGAATTGAACCCCCGACACATGGATTTTCAGTCCATTGCTCTACCAACTGAGCTACCTGTCCAATAAAAATCCCGCTGGACCTCAGCGGGACCAAAAATGAATTACTTAAAACTACCAGACTTTTCTTTGAAAGTCAAGATTTGATTCTTAGACCTTTCCGTTCTTTTTTATAACATCTCGCGCTATCACAAGCCTTTGTACTTCACTTGTCCCTTCAAATATCGGATTGATGCGTGCGTCTCGGTAAAAACGCTCGATGGGCAGTTCTCTCGAATATCCCATTCCGCCATGAATCTGCACTGCCATATCGGCTACTTTAACGAGTTTCTCTGATGCATACAGCTTTACATATGCAGCCTGCCGGGAAACCGATTTCTTTTCATCATAATCTTGAGCCGTTCGGTAGACCATTGATTCTAAAGCATAGATTGTCATTGATATGTCCGCAAGCATAAATTGAATTGCCTGGAATTGTGACAGCGGTGCATCGAATTGCTTCCTTTCTTTTGCATATTTCGTGCTCATTTCCAATAATTCTTTCATTGCGCCAAGGCATGCCGCTCCTAAGCCAAGTCGGCCTGCATCCAACGTTTTCATTGCAATAAGGAATCCGCGTCCATCATCGCCAATGATGTTTTCTTTTGGGATGCGAACATTATCAAACGTCAATGCATTTGTCATACTGGCGCGAATACCCATTTTCTTTTCTTTAGGGCCTGCAGTGAATCCCGAAGTTTTTGTTTCAACTACGAAAGCGCTAATGCCCCGCTCTGTCCGAGCAAAAACTGAAAGAACATCTGCTAAACCGCCGTTCGTAATCCACAGTTTCTCGCCATTAATCACCCATTCGTTTCCATCAAGGCGTGCTTTCGTTCTTAAATTAAATGAATCGGAACCCGCTGAAGCTTCTGTCAGTGCAAATCCTCCAATGTATTTCCCTTCAGCAAGCGGAACGAGATACTTTTTCTTTAATTCTTCGGAACCGCCAATATAGATTGCATTCGCTCCGATAGACTGATGTGCACCGATAAATGTGGATGTTGCAAGGTCACCTCTTCCCATTTCTTCTTGCATAACGCAATAACCAACTTCTCCAAATCCACCGCCGCCATACTCTTGAGGAAATGATGCGCCAAGGAAGCCTATGTCGGCTATTTTACGGATTAATTCAGGTGACAATTTTTCTTCTTCATCCATCTTCTGAGCGAGGGGCTTGACCTCTGTATTCACAAAATCTCGCGCCATATCCCGCAGCATCTTTTGTTCTTCCGTGAATTCAAACTGAAACATATTAATTCCTTTTATTTCGATTAAGTCTGAGGTTATTTATTTTCGTGATGATTTCTTGTACTAGCGAAAGCAGCAATATCTTCTCCTCCATCAACACCTAAGACGTTGCCGGATATCCAATGCGCTTCGTCAGTGGAAAGAAGAACAATTGCTTGTGCAATATCTTCCGGTGTTGTGAGTCTCCCACCTGGATTTTTCGCACGTGCTGCTTCAAGCATCCAAACATTTCCAGGAATTTTACGCAACGCTGGTGTATCTGTTACTCCAGCCATAATAGCATTTGCTGTAATACTCATAGGTCCAAGTTCCATTGCAAGTTGGCGGAGGTGTGCTTCCAAACTGGCTTTTGCCGCCGATACAGCACCATAGTACGGCATGGCTGTATGTCCACCTGAACTTGTCATTCCAAAAATGCGTCCACCACGTTTCATAAGATTTCGCGAGACCAATCCTTGTACCCAGTACACAAGACTATGCGCCATCACATTAACTGTCATTTCCATTTGTGCCGGCGTTAAAGCATCTTCCGGTTTCTTAGCTATGAATTGCTTTAACGTTCCGAATGCGAGTGAATGCAGAAGCACTTTTATTGTATCAGAAGAATTGACAGCAAATTGCTCTTGAATATCATCGAGCGTTTCTTCTTGCTTGATCTGATCTGCTGCATTAATATTGTAGAATATCGTTTTAACGCCAGTGCGCTTTATTTCTTTTATGAGGTTTTGAACATTTGACATCGTCGCTTGACGATCAAGATGCACACCAAAAATATTCATCCCATTTTCTGCCAGCTTAATAGCAGTAGCCGCGCCGAATCCACTAGAAGCGCCAAGTATAAGCGCCCACTCATTCGGTTTAAATTTCGACTCTTGCTTCATATCTTTTTGCACTTTCCTTTAATAAAATGTCATTTAAGATAGAAAGAATTCTCAGAAAAACAATTTTCTATTCTACCGTAACACTCTTTGCAAGATTCCGTGGCTGATCCACATTGCAACCTCGTGACACAGCAATGTAATACGCCAGTAGTTGCAGCGGGATAACTGAGAGAATCGGTGAGAATAAATCGAGTGTTTGTGGAACGTAGATTTTATAGTCCGCCAAATTACGAATACTATCTTCCTCGTTATTCACAATAGCAATCACTTTTCCGTTTCGAGCTTTCACTTCCTGGATATTGCTCATGATTTTCTCATATGTTCTATCTTGAGGTGCAATGAATACAACCGGCATATTCTCATCAATCAGTGCGATAGGTCCGTGCTTCATTTCTGCAGCGGGATATCCTTCTGCATGGATATAGGATATTTCTTTCAATTTCAATGCACCTTCAAGAGCTGCAGGAAAATTATATCCTCTACCCAGGTAAAGAAAGTTTTTGGTATCTTTAAATTCTTGTGCGATATATTCAATTTTCTTCGAATCGGAAAGAATTGTTTGCACTTTTTCCGGCAATCTTCTCAACTCCCTAACAAGTTCGATACCTTTCTCCCGCGACATTCCTTTGCCCCGTGCAATAAGAATTGTTAGCAATGCCAGTACGGTTAATTGTGACGTGAATGCCTTCGTTGATGCAACTCCGATTTCAGGTCCGGCATGTATGTACACACCGCCATCACTTTCACGTGCAATAGAACTTCCCACAACATTGCATATTCCAATAACAGTCGCACCCTGGGCTTTAGCTTCTCGTAATGCTGCAAGTGTATCCGCGGTCTCGCCACTTTGGCTGATCAATAAAACAACATCGTCTTTTGTCAGAATAGGATTTCGATAACGAAACTCAGAAGCGTACTCCACTTCAACTGAAATACGGGCATACTGCTCAAGCATATATTCACCTATGAGCGCAGCATGCCAAGATGTGCCACAGGCTGCAAAGATCAGACGAGGTGCGCGTATTATTTTGTCAGCCACTTCGCTAAGACCACCAAGCTTTACCGTTCCCTCTTCTTCCAGCAAACGACCACGCATTGAATTTTCGATCGTCTCAGGCTGTTCATGAATTTCTTTCAACATAAAGTGAGTGAATCCACCTTTTTCAATCTGCTCGAGATCAAATGTGAGTTCTTCTACAACTTTTGTGATTTCCACATCACTTAAGGTTTTTATTGTCACTTCGTGAGCAGTAACGATGGCGATCTCACCATCCTCCAAATATGTCACTTTCCGGGTATGCTGCACGAGCGCCGAAGCGTCAGAAGCGACTACAATCTCTTCATCACCATATCCGATTACTAAGGGACTACCTTTGCGAGCAACAACAAGGGTATCTGGTTTAAAAACGTCCAAAACAATAATTCCATAGGTTCCCGTTACTTCTTTCAGTGCACCACGAACAGCTTGATCCAAATCCTCATTCCACCTAGAGAACTCTTCTATAAGGTGTACTAAAACTTCGGTATCCGTCGCTGATTTGAAAACGTGTCCAAGGGTTTCTAATTTCTTTTTAAGGGTTGCAAAATTCTCAATCACACCATTATGGATCAATGCAATGTTGTTATGGCAATCCATATGAGGATGTGCGTTTATATCATTAGGTGCACCATGAGTTGCCCAGCTAGTATGTCCAATACCGACAGTCGCTGTTGACTTGAGGTCCTTGGTCATCTCTTCTAATTGAGACACCTTCCCAACACATTTCTTAATTAGGAGTTTTCCATCTTGAAGTAACGCGACTCCTGCAGAGTCATAGCCGCGATATTCAAGTCGTTTCAATCCATCAATAAGAATTGGCAACGCAATCCGATTGCCCACATATCCAACAATACCACACATAGTTCACCTCTAATTAAGGTTTTAAATAAATAACAGCCATCATTCTGCCGGCGCTTTTTCCATCACGTCTATAAGAATGAAACAATTGTTTTTCGCAAATTGTGCAGAGTTCGCTGATTTCAATATTACCCGGAACCACTCCCTGCCGTTGCAGTTGGAACGCGTTTTCTTTCTTTAAATCTACAAATATCTTTGCTTTGTCATAAGGTACTATTTTATTCTCAAACTTCACAGCGACTTCCTCACTCACTTCGTAACAACACACTCCAGCTGATGGACCAATAAAGGCAAGCACATTTTCAGTCTCCGTTTTGAACTCCTCTTGCATCTTATATATTGCTCGCTTCACGATGGCATTTGCAGTGCCTTTCCATCCCGCATGCACTATTCCGATTACTTTTTGAATTGGATCAAAGAGTAGGATTGGGACACAATCAGCAACCGTTATAACTAATGCCACTCCGCTTGCGTTTGTAATAAGAGCATCGCAGTTGTTATACTCACCCGGTTTATCTACCCTACAAACATTTGCGGAATGAAATTGAAGTGGAATCGCAAGTTCACTATTATATATCTCAAATTGAGAGAAGAATGTTGCCCGATTTATTTCAACGGTTGCTGGATCGTCGCCGACTTTATAACTGAGATTCATCTCAAAACCAGCTTGACTCTTACGTCCAAGCTTCGTACTCATTCCTGAGCGTATTTCTGGATAACCTGAAAATATTTTTGGCGCTATTACAGTTTTCTTAATCCATGTCATACTGGAAGTCGAATTTCAAATGTCGTCCCTTTTCCTCGTTCACTTTGACAAGTTATTTTTCCTCCATGATCTTCAATAACTCTTCTTGCAATTGCTAATCCAATTCCCATTCCTTCTGACTTAGTTGAAAAATTCGGCTCAAATATTTTTGAGCGTATTTCTTCTGGAATTCCTAGACCTGTGTCAGAAATTGTAATAAGACACACCCTCCCTTCTTTTATGGTACTAATGGTAATCGTTCCTGCTTTTTCGATTGCTTGAATAGCATTCCTAATAATATTGATAAATACTCCGCGAAGCTGATCGCTATCTGCAATTACCTTTATGGTTGGAGACGCAAGTTGATCGATAAAGCTGACTCCTTGAACCTCCCTGAACAAATTGATTGCTTCTTTTAATAAATTATCGATGTCGACTCGTTCATATTTTCTTTCCGGCATTTTAGCAAAGTGAGAGAATTCTGTTGCTATGCGTGAAAGAGTTTCAATTTGATCGATCACTGTTTGTGTTACGCGTTGAAGAATTTCTTCCCGTTCAGGCGCTTTATCCTTGAATGCCTGCCGCAAATGCTGGATTGAAAGCTTTATTGGTGTAAGTGGATTTCTGATTTCATGAGCAACTTGTTTCGCCATTTCTCTCCAGGCGTTTTCGCGTTCATGTTTTGCTAGTTCCTCTCTACTTGAGCGCAGCTTTGAAATCATATCATTAAATGATTTTGCAAGTGTGCCTATTTCATCGTGTGATTTCACGGATACATTTATATCGAGATTTCCTTCGGCTACGTTTTCTACAGCTTGCGTCAGTTTTTGCAAAGGACGCGCAAAACGTAAAGCAAGCAATCCACCGCCTACTAATGCAATTCCAAAGATAATCGCGTACACTCCAAAAACAAATGCATTTTGCTGTGCCAATTCAGCTTCGATTTCCTTTTGTCTATTCAGCGTCGGAATAGCAAGCACACCAACAACACTTTCATTTACTGAAAGCGGAGTATAACCTACAACGTACGCCACAGAGCCAATCTTTTCTTTTGCCAGCACATGAGTTTTTCCATCAAGAATCGTTGAAGCAAAGACTTTACCGTTAAGCCGTCCGTCTAAAAGAGATGTGCGATAAAGTTCCGATCGGCTGCTTGCTTGGATTGAGGCACCACGATAAATCGAAAAATCAACTCCATATTCAGCGGCAAGTGCTTCACAGAAATCGTCGTCGATACCTTTTACAAAATCTTCTTCGTCAGAAACATATGCACTAATTCGATCTTGTAATCTGACCAACTCACTATAGAGTTCTATCTCACCTTGTTTTTGCACTCGCTCTTCAACAAGCTGCTTATTGTAGTAGCTTAGAACCACAAGCGGCACAAGTGTTATACAGGTAAATCCAATTAGAAGTTTACCTCTAAATCCAAGCGCCGGTATATCTTTCTGAATACTTTTTCGAATACAAATAAATATTCCTATTACCGCTAAAACAACAAGACAAATAAAGAATTCTTTCAGATATTCAAACATATCCCAACGGAAATCCAAATCTTCTAGACTGATTGCTGCAATTCTTTTCGGAGAATTAACATCTCTCATAAACATTGTCTCTGTTTCATATCCATTAATTATTATATTTTCCCACAAAGAAGAATTTGTTGTCCTCTGAAGTTCACCATCCATAGTTGCAGATAAAATACGTTCTGGATACAGTTTTCTACCTGTTGAGAAAACCAGTGAATCATTTATATATTCGTGAACCGCAATTTCGCGTATTGCATCATTTTCCAGTCGATCTCCATACTGTCGAAGCGGTTCTGTTTCTTCTTCATGAAATATTGTTTTTTGACGTTCGGATAAAAGTATTGCAATACTGCCAAGTAATTGTCCGCTTGAATCTCGAACGGTCGTCCACGCTCCATATTGTTTACCTAATATTTTCGGCCCTGTTCGATCAAAAACGTGCACCGCTTCTTCTTCACCTGCAAAGACTTTTATTAGGATATTCTGCTGTTCTTGTTTATTCATACCCACAACAAACCGATCCACTTCATTTCCTTGTTGATTGTACAAAATAAGGGCAGAGTTGTATCCTTCTTTGCCAATCAATGATTTTGCCCAAAGAACAAATGCAAGATTGTCTTCTTTTGCGGTTGAAAAAGAGTATGAGTTAAAATTAACAGTAAAACTTTCGGCAGATGATCGGAGTCCGTCCTGTACAATATAAGTCAACCAACTATCAGAAGAACGCAAGAATTCATTCGCAACGGCTTCTACTTCTTTACGTTCTCTTTGCTGAAGCTCTTGATGTAATAGAGATGCTCCAAAAATAAACGAACTTACAACTATCCACACTGCAAGTTTCCATCGCCTTGATATTAAATTGAATCCTGCGTTTTTCCAATAAATAATGAACTCTGCAAAAACAATACAGATGGTAATAAAGAGGACTGACCTAAGAAGTGGAATTATTTGAGTCCTATCTAGCAATGCAAAAATTGGAATGCTAATAATTATAGAACTGACGAAAATAATTCGGGATCTATTTTCAGCCGAAGAATATTGGATAAAGAGTAATTTTCTTCCGACATATATTAAAACAGTCGAGATACACAGCAGAGAGACACCAAGCATTATGCTATTAAAATACATAAGTGCAGCGGCTCCATCTGGTAGAATCTCCGATGGATTGCTGTACCGAATTGTTGAATCAAAAACAAAACTCCGCACTGCTTCACTAAATCCACGAAAAAGCCACAGGATCAGCATTGAAATAATACATACGAATATTATAGATCCTATTCGCCCAAAGCTTGAGCCGATTCTCGCTGCTATTCCTTTCGTTTCATTAACAAGGATGTTACGTGTAAAAAAGAACCAAGCTGAAGCTGCTGCTGTTATTATCGTAATAATAAGTTCGCCGAGAGATGAACTTAATCCAAGAATAAAAGGTGAAGCATATAAATTCGGATTAAAGAGCCATCCACCAATGAGAGTTGCGGGAATATTTAATTCCCGCCATACGAATCGAACAAACCACAAAGAAAGAATCAGCACTGTAGTTGTCATCCATCTATGATTTTTCTTTGCAATCCACAATGTGATAGTACTTACAAAAAACAAACAGCCGCACGCCAAGCAAAGAGCGATTAACATCATACACAAATCTGTCTTTGACGAAGTCTCTCCTTCTAAAGTTGTTTCTGCGATAAAGAATTCGGCAATTGTCTTATTCGCTCGATTGACTACAGGAATACTATACTCTCCTTGATGCGCTACGTACGTTTGCGGAAGTCTGAATGTGACTTGTGTTCCTAATGTCCGCGAAAGTTCTGAACAAAAACTTACTTTCTGGACAAACCGATTTGAAATCGGGGAATTCACTTCAAGCGGCTCACTTACCAATAAAAACAATCTATTGTAAGCTAATCTTTTACCTACGGTTAGATAGATACGCAATCCATTTTGTGTCACATATACAAATGGTTCGGGAGAATTTTGATCAAGCTCTCGCTTATACAATGACGAAATGCTCGTTCCATTCCAAGCAAGTACATTTCCCTGCGAATCAACGAGATCTATCGTTTGATCATCATTTAATGTGTAAAAATTAAGAGATTGAAATGCTTTTAGTGTAACAGGTATATCGTTTGGGTTTATACTTGTACTTAGTGATGTATCCCTAGATGCACGCTCAACGATTTCAGTCAGCTTTTCGATTCTGGTCTGAAATGCTTCACGAATAACTTGTTCGGCTCTTGTTCGCTGTGTGTAGCGTTCTCCATCCCAATGATAACTTATAAACGTTGGAATGAAAAACCGTGCTACAATAAGCACAGCAGTGATGGCAATACAAATAAAAAAGCCCCACAGAGCAGGGCGGGCATATCTTACATAATCATTTGTCATGCCCATTATTTCATTAATAGATATTGAACTGATTTATTACCCACCGAGAATCCTGTCGTGTTAGTGATACATACACTTGCACCGATTCTTGATTTCCCTTTTGGATATAAACAAGACGGCCTGTAGCGTATGGTGCAGCACCTTTTTCATGAATACGGGAAAACTCGAAAGAGATTGGTCTGCGTCCTGAAAAATATCCAGATAGCACTGAGACCGCTTGGTTCATTGAAAAATATCTGCGTTCACCCGAACCGATAGCGATAGAAACCATTGCACAAAGTTCTCCTTCAAATTCTTCTACCGTACACATCCGTATGCCGTACTCAATATTTTTAAAAACGGCTAACACTTTGGAATGTTGTTGATCTAAGTTGGTAGACGGTGTCCCGACTATTTCTTTTTTTTGACTGACATCAGATATCTGCCTTACCTGTGCTTCAGAAGAATAAAATAAAAGTAATATGACAAACATTCGTTTCATCGTTCGCGTCCAAATTATCAGAAAACGTGGAGAAAGTCAATCAATGAAAAAGCGACCTGTTCATTTTCCTAAATGATAGTACATCTGTATAATATTTTGAACTAGTCTTCCTATTTTGCAAAATAAGTTTTTCCATTATTAATTATTCCGATTGCCTTTCCTTTCAATGACCGTCCGTGGAATGGGGAGTTCTTAGATTTTGATTTGAACAATTGAATGTCCACTGTCCATTTGATGTTTGGATCCAGCAATGTTAAGTTCGCCAGTTCGCCTTCCTGAATATTAATCGTAGGCAAAGAAAGAATTCGGCGTGGATTGACTGAAAATTTTTCGATCAATTGAATAAGTGTAAGATATTTTTGATGAACTAGTTCAGTGATAGACAATCCAATAGCAGTTTCTAAGCCTACAATACCAAACGGTGCTTGTGCAAATTCGACTTCCTTCTCATCAATCGTGTGCGGAGCGTGGTCAGAAGCAATAACATCGATGATGCCATCGCGTAAAGCTTCTTTGATCGCTTGTACATCTGCCTTTGTTCGTAGCGGCGGATTCATTTTTAAGTTCGTATCAAAACTCCCAACTGCCTCGTCAGTGAGAGTAAAGTGATGCGGTGCGGCTTCGCAGGTAATATTCAACTTTTCTGCTTTCGCCCTGCGTACACAATCGATAGATCCGATCGTGCTTATGTGCGCAATATGATATTTCGCTCGCGGGATATAACGTAAGAGAACAATATCTCGCACAATCATCAACTCTTCGGCAATCGGAGGAATGCTGGGCATACCAAGCCGCGTCGACTCAAATCCTTCATTCATCAATCCATTCTTTGTCATCGTCGACTCTTCTGCATGCTGGATGACAGGCAAATTATACATGGACGAGTATTCAAAAATCCGGCGCATTAACTCTGCATTGGCAATAGGCGATCCATCATCTGAAAAAGCAACCGCACCAGCTTTTGCCAATTCAGCCATCGGCGATAATTCTTCGCCCTTCCTCCCTTTTGATGCGGCAGCAATTGGGAACACATCTACAAGTCCGCCAGTGGCGCGTCTTCCTTCTTCCTGCACATAGCGCACGACAGATTCTTCATCAATTGCAGGATTCGTATTCGGCATGCAACATACAGCAGTAAATCCACCAGCTGCAGCAGAACCGCAACCTGTTTCTATAGTTTCTTTGTGTTCATACCCGGGTTCACGTAAATGCACATGCATATCGATAAATCCGGGAGCGATAATCTTATTTTTCAGATCAATTACTTCAAAGGACTTGTCGCTGGAAAGCGACGTGCCAAGTCGTTCAATTCTTCCATCAACTATCAACATATCCGTGACGACATCTTTCCCTTTAATGGGATCAATTAAACGACCAGATTTCAAATGGAGTTTCATATTTTATTCCTTCAATTGGAAGTTCCAAGTAAGTAGAGTACTGACATTCTGATTGCTTCACCATTGGTCACCTGTTCAAGAATGACAGAATGCGGTCCATCGGCAAGATCAGCCGAAAGTTCAACATCACGATTAATTGGACCAGGATGCATAATAGTGATTGGCTTCAAAGCACGATCCACTTTTTCCTTTGTTACACCGAAGTAACGATGATATTCGCGAAGCGACGGAAAGAGTCCGCTCTTCTGCCGCTCCAATTGAATGCGAAGAACATTCAGCGCATCGACATGTGGAATAATATCTTCTAATCTATGATATACACGTACGCCAAGATCTTCGATGTTCCGAGGAATAAGTGTTGCCGGACCACACACTGATATTTCTGCACCCATAGTTTTTAATCCATAAATATTTGAAAGTGCGACGCGGCTGTGTAAAATGTCACCAACGATACAGATACGTAGCCCTTCGAGTGAACCGTGCTTTTCTCGTAGTGTCATCATATCGAGCAGCGCTTGCGTAGGATGCTCATGCGCTCCATCGCCAGCATTGATCACATTTGCTTTAACCACGCGCGTTAGAAAGTGCGGAGCGCCTGATGCTGAGTGCCGGATTACAACCATATCGATTTTCATTGCTTCGATGTTACGAGCTGTGTCCTTCAGTGTCTCACCTTTATTTACACTGCTGCCGGATGCTGCAAAGTTCACTACATCTGCCGAGAGACGTCGCTCTGCAAGCTCAAATGAAATTCTGGTACGAGTAGAACTCTCGAAGAATAAATTCACAATTGTTTTTCCTTGCAGCGGTGGTACCTTTTTAATCGGTCGTTCCAAAATCTCTTTGAATGACGCCGCTGTGTCAAGAATGAGTGTGATATCTTCCTTGCTCATTCCTTCTAATCCGAGTAAGTGACGGCTTTGCAGTTTCATTGCCCATTCTCCTTATCATCATTTTCTACAAGATAGACTGCGTCTTCTTCATCTGTTTCCGTCATTGCTACTTGTACTTTCTGTTCTCGTGCAGTTGGCACATTCTTACCGACATAATCTGCTTTGATTGGTAACTCGCGATGTCCGCGATCTACCAATACTAGTAACTGTATCTCAGATGGACGTCCGAGATCCATCAGTGCATTTAGTGCTGAACGAATTGTACGCCCGGTGAAGAGCACATCATCAATTAAAACGATAACTTTTCCGCGGATATCAAAAAGTATTTCTGAACTTTTCAACTCAGGTTGATCAAGACGCCCCCGCAGATCGTCGCGATAGAGTGTAATATCTAATATGCCAACCTGCACGTTCATATTTTCGATTTCAGCAATTTTCTTCGCAACACGATGTGCGAGAAATTCACCGCGCGTTCTAATCCCAACAAGCACAACATCCTTCACGCCTTTATTTTTCTCCACCACTTCGTGAGAGAGACGGTTGACGGTTCGTCGAAGACCATCGGCGTCTAAAACTTTTGTTTTCATTATCATCCACCTTTCTTAAAATGAAAAAACCCCCACTTCCAGCAAATTCGGAAAAGGGGGTTTTCAATTTTCAAGTAGTAATGATGAGTGATCAATTAATATTTTCCATCGTTCGTAGATCACTGCACATTGATCATCCCTTTCCTACCTCGCTGGATAGGAATTAAAGGAACATCTTCAAAGAACACTCGTACTTGTGGGCGCTGCGGGGATCGAACCTGCGACCTTACGCGTGTGAGGCGTACGCTCTGAACCAGCTGAGCTAAGCGCCCGCAATCAAGTACCCTAATTGCTTAATGACTATACAAAGATAGAAAAAAAAATATTCTGGTTCAACTTGTATATCTGCGTCAATAAAAGACCGCAAGCCACCACCATAGACTCCGCTAAAAGCAATTCGTTTGGTCTAGGACTGCATTCTCTCAATTCGTGAGAGAAATTTTCCTTAATGGAGTACAAATGAAATTTTGTTCACAATAATTTTCAGATGCTTATACTAAAATAAACACAAATACCCACTGGAGTTTGTTGGGGCGTATAGTTTATCATATTTAAATACCTCTCAATAGCCGTGTATTATTTATGCCCTCGTCCCCTCCGATTTATAGAGTGCCTTATGGAGTTTATTGTAAATCCATGCAATCAATGCCCCACTGATGGAGCCAAAAACGAAACCCCAAATCAATCCCATAATAGCCCCACCGAAACTTATATCGTATCCAAATAAAAATGCCTTAAGCATCTCAAGTGTTCTTCCGGTTCCCCACATGGTGGCTAAAAGTGTCGGTACAAATATTCCCAATCCCCACACAATACCGACTGCTAACCCAAAAGCTCTTACACGTAGCTTCATGATTACCTCCGATTTGTTTGGTTGATTTTATTACAGCTTGATGGAGTATACGTCTCTCCAGAATGATTGACCCTACCACCCTATTTACTGTTTCTTTTTATTTCACTACGGTGCAAATATAGTCCTACATCCCTATAAAAGCAAGAATGCCTTAAAAACCACTTTTTCAATCCATAGACATCGAAATTTTGTTCACAGCAACAAGTATATGTTTAAAAAATGTACAACATATCTCCACTTTTGAATATTTGGATTGCATTATTCAATTGCATCAATTAACTTTGACATTGTAATTAAACCAATTATCAGACCATTCTTATCCGAGAAACGATGAGAGGATAAGACGATCTTATACCTACTAAGCAATTCATAATTTAAAGGAGAAGAAGATGATGGTAAATCCAGGTAGTGCTGAGGTTGGTAATAATTCCAAAGACAGTGTAATGTGTCTTCGATGTAACGGTACTGGCTTATCCAGCGCTCATGTGAAGTGCAACGATTGTAGAGGATTTGGTTTCATCTCTCCTCGAACAACCGAGTGTCAATATTGTGGAGGTACTGGTTTCATCAAATCCCATGTAACATGTGACCACTGCAGTGGCTTCGGGAATCTACCACTGAAGTGAAACTAAAAAAATAAGTCCTCCTGTTTTTTCGATTGGACAGATTATCTTTGATCTATCCCTGTCTGTTATAGATTTCTCAATATCTCCCACGTATATATCCCAGTGGAATGTCCATCACCCCAAGAAATCTGAATAGCATAATGACCAATCTGTTGAATATTCGTAAGCATATATCTTCCGGGAAGATACTGCTGTTGATCCGGTTTGTATGTCTTGAGTAAAACTGTTTCGCCCTGGCAGCCGGCACATGGACAATTATCACGCAATTTGCGAAGAGAAATAATGCTTGCATGGCCATCATCCCATTTTATGGAAAGTTCATCCGGTGAAGATAGTTTAATTTGTGTTGCTATCATTTTCTTTTCTTCTTGTTGATAATAAAAAAGGACAATCTGTGAGATTGTCCTTTACGTGGACCGTACCGGGCTCGAACCGGTGACCTCCACAATGCCATTGTGGCGCTCTCCCATGCTGAGCTAACGGCCCGTTAATTATATAAAATATACCCAAGGATCGAAGCAAAGTCAATTAGAAAGTAATTGCAGTATACGTGAGTTTTTGATATTTTACTTTCGGAATACATAAAAATATGATCGGGTCTATTTACGAAAACTCCTAAAGATTGTTTACGTACACAGTTTCTGCCTATTATCAGCTTTATGATTTTATGTACATTTACACTACTTTCGTGTAAAGATCAAACGAATCAAAATCATACTTCGGATATCGTTTTTCCAGATAGTCTTGTAAGTTTTAGTAAACAGGTTAGTCCGCTCTTTCAACAAACGTGTGTTGCAGCCGGATGTCATGGCGGTAGTCAACCAGCGGCTAATTTAAACCTTGAATACGACGTTTGCTGGCGTTCTCTAATTGATTTTTCTCCGCCAATTGTTCTTGTAAAGAACGGTAAAAATAGTCCTCTTATAATGTACATTGACGGCAGTAATAGGCGTTCTCCCCGAATGCCTTTAAACAGTCAACCGCTCACAACGAATCAAAGCAATGGTATAAAAAAGTGGATTGATGAAGGTGCGAAAAACAACTGAGCTTTGATGCCTTACGAATTACGCGCATCCTTTCCCCAGTTAAGTTTTCTTCTCAGTACATCGTAATAACTTCTATTCTTTCGCTTAACAAGTTTAGTCGCGAGCGGTGATCGTTCGATAAAGATATCTACAGGTACCTGCAAGAATGACTGTTGCTGACCATCAGCTGCAAAATGAATCTTTCCAATCGCTGTTTCAACTTTAAGAGTGATAATTGATTCTCCAGGAACAACTACTGTTCTTGCCGTTAATGTATGCGGGCAAATAGGGCTGATAAGAATCAATTGATTTGTAGGTGTTACAATCGGGCCGCCATTAGAAAGAGCGTATGCAGTTGATCCTGTGGGCGTAGCAATAATAATACCGTCACCAATAAATTTGGATAAAAATTCACCGTTGACAAATGTCTTCACACTGAACGTTCTCGAAGAACCAGTCTGATGAAGAACGATATCATTTAAAGCATGCACATTTACTTTTGATTTACCGATTCGTGCTTGCAGCATCATACGATCTTCAACTATATATTTGCCACTAATGATTTCGGTAAGACACTCATCAAGTTCATCGAGTGAAACTTCCGCAAGAAATCCTAACTTACCAAGATTAATGCCTAAAATTGGAGTATCCATACCGCTGACGAGTCGCGCCATACGAAGGATTGTTCCATCACCGCCGAGCGAAATAAGAATATCACACGCCTTCGGCAGCTTGTGTTCTGATACAACAGCTGACTGACTTAGAAGACGTTTGTCTATCTTTCCATGCAATCCTTTTGCCATTTCAGCATGGAGAACGTATGGCACTTTTTCCTTTTCAAACCTTGTGATCAGCCGTTCAACTACTTCCGGCAATTCCGTTTTATCTAAATTTCCAGCTATTCCAAATCTCATAGTACACTCTATTTCTTTTCTGTTGACGGCTGTTCTTTTGACAACTCGTCAACATAATTTAGCTTTAATTCTTGCAGAATACTTTTCAGTAATTTAGTTTCATCATCAGATAAATTCCCGCGCGTCTTTTCTTCCAACATGTCGAGAATATCGATAGATAATTGCGCTTGTTGAAGATCGCGTTCAATTTTATCTGAAATCGGATTCTTTAGTTTTCCCATCTGTTGCATCGCTGCCGCTTGAAAAGTCATTACTAAACTAAAAAACATTGAAGCATTCTTTTCTGCTGAAGTCATCATTATCTCCTTTATTATTTCCAAAGTTCACGCAATTTCGCATACTTTAAAAATACCGCATGCGATGAAATCATACACACAATATATCCATAATACCCATCTAAAAAACCGCATTTTAAAATATAGTCACGAATGAACCTAAATGTCGGCGATATGAGCAATCGCAATAATGATGCCTTTTTTCTTTTTTCAAAAAGAACATACGCGGATATCTCCGTAAAATAATCAACTTGCTTGATATGGTCGGAAATTGAATAATAACTGTAATGCAGGATATCTCCGCGTAAATATCCGACAGATGCATTAGATTCATTTAACACATATCGATCATGCGGATTAACTCCAGTCCACTTCCCTTTTCGTTTATCGAATAGACGGATCTTCCGATCAGGATACCAGCTGCCGTGTCGAATCCATGCGCCGCAGTAATTAGTCAACCGATTCATTTCGTATCCATCATATTTCCAATCAGATTTTACCAAAACGATGGATTTTTGTAATTCATCTGAGAGAACCTCGTCCGCATCAAGAGAGAGCGTGTAAAAGTATGAAGTCTTCTCTAAAGCATAATTTTTCTGCTGGATATGTCCTTCAAACTTGTGCTTGAATACTTTTGCGCCATGGAAGTTGCAGATTTCTATAGTCTTATCGGTAGAATAAGAATCCACAACAATAATCTCATCCGCAATTTCTTTGACAGACTCGAGACAGCGAGCTATGCTACGCTCTTCATTATAAGTAATGATAACGACCGAAAGCTGAATCAACGCGAAATCCTTGCTTAGTTTCCAATTACGATATTAACAAGTTTGTTCGGAATAATGATTTTCTTGATAATGCGTTTACCGTCCGTATAACGTTTGATGTTAGTATCTTTAAATGCCAATAGTTCCAGTTCCGTAACAGGAGTATCCTTCGCCACAGCAATTTTCGAGCGCACTTTTCCATTGATCTGTAACACCACCTCCACTGTTGACTCTGCACATTTGGCTTCATCATACATTGGCCATGGTTCGTACGCCGTTGATTTCGTGTGACCAAGTTTCTCCCATATTTCTTCAGCAACGTGTGGAGCAAATGGCGCGAGAAGCAGAACAAAATTCTCCATAAGTTTGCGTGGACGAATTTCTAACTTCATTGCTTCGTTCAGGAATATCATCATCTGAGAAATGGCTGTGTTGAAACGGAGATTATCGATATCGTCGCCAACCTTTTTTACAGTTTGATGGTAAAGCCGTTCGAAGTCTGCAGAAGCTTCAACATCCTTAATGGCTGAGCCCAACTTACCTTCTTCGTTCACGAACAAACGCCAGAACCGATTGAGGAATCGGAATACACCTTCCACACCGCGTGTACTCCACGGTTTCATCTCCTCCAATGGTCCCATAAACATTTCGAACAGCCGCATTGCATCGGCGCCATATTCTTTCACTACATCATCCGGATTGACAACATTGCCGCGCGATTTAGACATCTTGCGGGAATCTTCACCAAGAATAATCCCCTGATGCCGCAGCTTGAGGAACGGTTCCTTTGTGCCGACGTAATCAAGATCGTTCAACACTTTATGCCAAAAGCGTGAATACATCAAATGTAAAACTGCGTGTTCCGAACCACCGACGTACAAATCGATGGGCATCCAATATCTTTCTTTTTCTATGCCGCAAAAAGCAGTATCGTTCTTCGGATCAATGAAGCGAAGATAGTACCAGCACGAACCCGCCCACTGCGGCATAGTGTTCGTTTCGCGGCGTCCCTTCAGCCCTGTTTCTTTGTCGATAATGTTTACCCAGTCAGTTGCAAGAGCAAGCGGAGATTCCGTTGTTCCGCTTGGCTGGAATTTTTCCAAACTCGGCAATTCCAACGGTAATTCTTTCTCATCAATTGCTTTCAACGTTCCGTCTTCAAGATAGACAATTGGAATTGGTTCACCCCAATATCGTTGACGTGAAAAGAGCCAATCGCGCAGTTTATATGTGACGGCCAGTTTGCCAAGTTCTTTCTTTTCTAACCATGCGATGATAGTCTTCTTTGCTTCAGGTGTCGATAATCCATTTAGCGAAACTTCCTTATTTGCAGAGTTTATTGCAATACCATCTTCTACAAAACATTCAGCAACATCCGGTCCACCATCGACGACTTTGATTATCTTCAAATCGAATTTCTTCGCAAACTCCATATCACGATTATCGTGACCCGGTACTGCCATGATAGCTCCTGTACCATATCCCATCAGCACATAATCTGCAATCCATATTGGGATTTCTTTTCCTGTAGTCGGATTGATAGCGTAACCGCCGGTGAAGACACCGGTTTTTTCTTTTTCTATTCCACGTTCTAGTTCGCTCTTGAATGCTGTCTCTTTTCTATATTGCTGAATCTGTTCTCTTTGTTCCGGTGACGCTACGATATCTACTAGCGGATGCTCAGGCGCAAGTACCATATACGTTGCACCAAAAAGTGTGTCCGGACGAGTTGTGAAAACACGAATGTTCTCCTTTTTACCTTTCACTGCAAAAACAACATCTGCGCCTTCAGAACGGCCAATCCAATTTCGCTGCTGCTCAAGTGTTGAGATTGGCCAATCTAACTCCTTCGCATCTTCTAATAAACGCTCAGAGTATGCCGTAATGCGCATCATCCATTGACGCATCGGCCGGCGTTCAATAGAATAACCTTTCTCTGTCCACTCAGCAACTTCTTCATTTGCAAGCACTGTCCCGAGTGCTTCGCACCAGTTGACTGGAATTTCAGCAACATAAGCAAGGCGAAATTGTGCAATGAAATCGTGCTTCTCTTTTTTTGTCTTCCGTTTCCATTCATCTGCAGTGAACGAATGTTCAACATTCAGATTCTTAGTTCCGTGTGCGGCAAGTTTCTGTTCTAATGTTTCAATCGGTCGTGCTTTGCGTTCACGAGGATCGAACCACGAATTATAGATTTTTAAGAATATCCATTGTGTCCATCTATAATATTTCGGGTCTGTTGTATTGACTTCTCGTTCCCAGTCGTAACTTAACCCAAGCATCTTGATTTGACGTCTAAAGGTATCGATGTTACGTTCTGTCGTCACTTTTGGATGAATATTCGTTTGCATTGCATAACGCTCGGCGGGCAAACCAAATGCATCCCAACCCATAGGATGTAAAACAGCAAAACCTTTCATTCGCCGATAACGGCAAAGAATGTCTGTGGCCGTGTATCCTTCGGGATGACCAACATGCAATCCTGCTCCTGATGGATATGGAAACATATCCAGCACATATAATTTCGGTTTCTTTTCATTATCTAGTACACGAAAAGTCTTCTCGCGCTCCCAATATTCTTGCCATTTATTTTCGATACTTAGAAAGTCATATTTCATTCTTGATAAATCCTTTTATCGATAGAGGATACAACATATGTTACGTTAACATAATTACATAGAATTTACGCAAAGTGCACCCTATTATCAACGTGCGAACAGAAGGAACCGCAAAGCCGGTAACTTATTAGAATATCAATAGAGTAATTAACGTTGTTAGTATGAATAAGAGTCCCATCGAAACGAACTGCGATATTCCTATAAATATTGTTTTCGCCGTCGTTCGAAGGAGAGAATCTCCATAGACATGCTTTAAAGCCATCAACAGGTAAATTGGCGATACAATGATAGGGATAATTAGAATAATTGATGTTCCGATTATCCGATCCGTAATGAGAGAGAGCGTCAAGAGTAGAAAAACGAAACTGTGATAATGGAGAGAAAATATTAATGTACCAATGTAGTACTTTGCCTTTTTCCTGTTAAGCATAAAAACAAATAATGCAAACAATGGCATTAATACGAACATCATATATGAAGCACTTTTCACAAGCATATGGTTAAATCCCTCTTGTCCGTCAGCTCCGATACGCGATAATTGACGTATTATGTACCTGTTCATTATCGACGATACAATCGCGTGGGATTGCATCACAGAATCAAGTTGTGACTGTTGCATATCACTCCGAAGTTCTGTCGAATTAATTCCACAATACGTTATGTTAGAGGTATTTTCGACATTTAGAGATGTTCCCTGCTTTGTTTTTGGCAGAGAAATGATCAGAAAAAAAATAAAGCTTATGAAGATATAGAATTTGACTGGTGCAACGTATTGCACGCGCTTTCCTTTTATAAATTCAGAAGTGATAAACCCTGGCTTAAAGCAAATTACTTTTAGCGTTTGAACAGATTTTGTATCGAAATGGAAAATGCTTTCCATCACCTCAGCAATCAGATGTTTCAGCGGGATATTGAGATCGTGGTTTATCTGTCCGCACTGCGGACAATAATTACGCAACACGGACAGATGCGTGCCGCAATTTGAGCACCTAGATAGTTTTAATTTTGAGTGCGACATCCAATTCTTCTCTATTCCTCGATTTCATATTCCAAAATTCATATTTAACATCAGAGATTTAATAAGCCAGGTACTCCTACAAAAATGTATCGGTTTTCTAAAGAGAAAACAAGATATAACTATCCAGAACCTTATTTAGCTGGCTCCTGCTATCGGTATATTATATCTATCTGCCTTACGTATACATGGCACCTTTAGAAGAATTATTTGGTTGATGGATATATTTGGATTTGTCTATTTTATTGTTCACACTGATTGTTCTTTTATACAGTTGATAGATGATTTTCTGAAATATTTCGATAATTTTCGCGGCACGACTCTTGCCCTTTTTGATGCAGTCCTCAGAGAGGAATATAAAAATGAAAACAATCAAAGCTTCTCTCCTATCGCTACTGTTGACGATATTCATTTCCTTAGGGTTAAGCGGTTGTTACACGCAGCTTGCACTTGTGGACAATGAGCAAGATTCGGCATTTGAACCATTAACGACCATTATTAATCAGCCTAATATAGTAACAGTCTATGTGCCAGTGTCTGTACTCGTATACGATCCACCATCATGCGATGTGTTTCACTCAATGCCTAATGCAGGATCTACATCAACTGTGAGTGAATCGCAACCCCAGCCTCAAACTCGAAACTCGGGGTACCAACGCGCGGATCAGTCCGAAAACACACAAACGACAAACCCAATTTCTGACAGACGTGCAAGCGGTTCAATGCGCGGTGGGCGATAATTCTTATAGGAGTACAGCAGTAGTGATTATAAAACTTTTAGTACCAATAATGTAATATCGTCGGATTGTGGTGTGGCTTGCGTATGAATTTCTAACTCTTTTTGAATTTGCTGAATGATTTCTTTAGCAGAGAGATTAGTTGTTTTTTTTAGAATACTTTCTAGGCGCTCTTCAGTGAACTGTTCATTGTCTTGATTCATCGCTTCACTGACACCATCCGTGTACATTACCAATACGTCTCCCGGCAAGAGAGTAACCGAAGCCTCCGCATACGGCGTTGCCGTTTTGAAGATACCAAGAATTAAGCCGCCTTCTTCCAATTTCTCCATCGCTCCATTTTTTCTCAACACGTATGGTGGATTATGTCCTGCGTTTGTGTAACGGAATTGACGCGTGTGCGTATCGAGTATGCCCCAAAAGAATGTAATAAATCTACTTCCCCCACGAGTATTTGCGCAAGTGAGATCATTAATCTGTCCTGTTGTTTCAGAGACTGACGAACACAATGGTGCAAGAGCACGTAAAGCTGCTTGTACATTTGCTATCAGTAGTGCCGCCGGTGTTCCTTTGCCTGAGACATCGCCGATTGCCAGCACATATTCATCCTGCTTGCGAGTGATTACATCGTAATAATCACCGCCGACTTCTTTTGATGAAATCGTAAGTGCAGCAATATCGAACTGTGGAATGGATGGAAGTTTTTCCGGCAAAAGTCCCTGCTGAATTTCCCGTGCGATGTTTAATTCATCTTCCATCCGTTGTTTTTCTATTGCAGTTTTGAAGAGCCGCGCATTTTCGATGGAAATAATAGCAAGGTTGCCGAGTGAGTATAGAAATTCAAGATCGGCTTGCGAGTAGACACCACCGCGTAATCGTTCGCCGAGTAAAATTATTCCATTCGTTTTCTGTTGAATATGCATCGGCACCACCGCAGCGATTCCCATTTTAATTAGACTTGCCGCTGCAATGCGGTACGCCTTTAACTTTAATAAATCCTGCGTGGTAGCAGATTTTGTGAGATCGCATAGATCAGGAAGAATTTCTTTCAGAACTGCGCTTCCTTCCATCCGTGAAGCGATAATATTTAGTTCGTTTTCATTCCGAATACAAATTGCATAACTCTTCACTCCGATTTGTCCAAGAAGCGCAAACGTAACAAGCCGGACCACTTTCCTTTCATCCAGTCCGATATTGAACTCTTTGCTTAAATCAAATAAAGTGTTGAGTTCTTGATTTTTTCGGTCAAGACTTCGATTTGCCTCCTTCACCTGATCGATGATCAGCGCTTTCTCTATCGCTGCGCCAGAGAGATTGACTAAGGATTGAATGATTTTTTTATCTAGTGCTAAGAATAGGGATTTCGTCAATCGTTCGCCAAGTGTGATATATCCGACTATGCGTCTTTGTGAAAGAATGGGAATTACCAGCGATTGCTGATTGTGATTAAGAAACTCCAACCACTGTTGACTTCCGTGAATCAGTTTCTTTGCCGACTGAATAGAACGCAGCGGGTGTTCTACTTCGATGCTCTGTCCAACAATAGAATTATCGATACCTTTTGCGGCTATTACTTGAAATAATTTTCCATTGCGCTTAAGAAGTACTATACCGCGCGTAACGAGCATTTTCCCCATCAGTGTACGCAGAACTGTGCTGAGAATGAAATCGAGTTCGAGCGAGGAATTAATGATAGTGCTAAACTCAAACAACGGAAGAAGATCCGAAGTTTGCTTTCGATCTACTGAGTTTAAATGTAGGTGAGAACGCTTCGTTGCTATCTCCCTGCAACGGTGGAAGTACTGGAAAGATGTTTAATAAGCCGCACTTCGTTTCGTTTTCCCTGATGAAAATTATATTCAACTCTGTCCATAAGTTTTTTCATCATATAGACACCAAGGCCACCTCGTTTGCGATGGCCAATATGTTCTTTCAAATCCGGCTGACGAATTGTGGAAGGATCAAACGATTTGCCGCTATCAAATATCCGAATTTCAAAAGAACGATTTCTGGGAAGAATGGAAACTTCAATTTCTTTGTCTGTTGCATACTGATATGCATGCTTTATGATATTTGTGCACGCTTCATCAACCGCCAACACAATATTAGCGGCGCCTTCTTCAGAAAAACCGAACGCACGTGCCTCTTCAGCAACAAACTCTCTAACTTCGAAAAGATTGTCTGTCCGGCTGAGAATTTTTTTTGATCTATGTGATGCTTGAATTTCCATTGACTCTTGGCTTTTGCAGAATCTGTTTTATCCTAATTCTTATTTCTTTATCTCATGGAAACGAACAACTGCCTCTTGTTCATCTTTAAATATTTCGTATAAGATTGGAAAACCCAGCAAGTCAAATACGTTGTACACCTTAGGCGTCATATTTGTCAACTTGATGTCTCCTTTATTCTTACGCACATCTTCAACGTATGCCATAAATACTCCCAAGCCGGCGCTGCTGATATATGAAAGATCGCGGCAGTTAACCACGATATTAAATTTATTTTCAGTCATCAGCTTTTGAAAAGCAGTTTCGAGATCAGGCGCAGTGTGAGCGTCAAGGTACCCCTTGAGTTCAATCACGCTGACATCCTCATTATCCCGTTGGTGGATTTTAAAATCAATCATGGTGGTCTCCTTCTTGTCTTTCTCTCCTTGTAATCGATTGAATCTGCATCAGAACTATCCTTAATTATTTCCTAACCACTTCATTACAATGAGTGTTACATCATCATTATACGTTCCTTGACCGATAAAAGTTCGGATGCTGTGTAAAATCTGCTCTTTCATTTCATTTGCAGAACAATTAGTGCACTTACTTACTATTTGCATCAGCCGCTCGTACCCATATTCTTCCATCTCTACATTGCGCGATTCTGTAATGCCATCAGTGTAGAAGATGCAAATGTCACCGGATTGAAGCTTAATGGTCCGCTCTTCTGTTGCTTTTTCAAACTGCGCCCTATTTGTCAATCCTAAACCGATACCAGTTGATCGTATTAATTCAACCGAATTGTACGAAACATAAATAACCGGGCAATGCCCTGCACGAGCAAGCGTGAGTGTTGCATTCTGAATATCGAGTACTCCGTATATTGCACTAATAAACATGTTCTTTTCTAAAGTTTCCATCAGGGCATCATTTGCGCGCGAAAGTAATTCCCTTGGTGTCGCACAGATTTTGCTTAACGACATTACGATTCCCTTTACCTCTGCCATGTAGAATGCGGCAGAGACACCCTTACCTGATACATCACCGATGACAATTCCGAATCGCTCATCGGGAAGAGCAATGATATCATAATAATCTCCGCCGACTTCCAACGAAGACTCTGACACTGCTGCAAATTCTGTCGACGATAAGTTTGGCAGGGACTGAGGAAGCAATCGTTTCTGCATCCGCTGTGCCACCATTATTTCTTGATGCAGACGCTCACGCTCGATTGATTTGGAAATTAAACGTGAATTTTCTATTGCAATGCTGACGTGATCGGCAAATGTTGTCATTACATCGATATCGTCTTGATCAAATGCATCTTGAAAGTCCTTCGTAGCATGCAAAACACCGATAAGTTTCTCATGAGATAGAAGCGGAACTGTAAGTAAAGAACCGCGTGCAAAGCCTTTCTTTTTTAGATGTTTAGTCCGTCTGTCCAACCAGATATCTTCAATGAGCAGAGCTTTATGCGAATCCATAAGATATCGGTGCAATTGTGCCCCATCATCCGTGGCTATTAAATCAATTTCCTTCTGAGTAATATTACGTTTTGCAACTACTTCCACGGACATTTCACCCGTGCTATCGTTCACAGAAAATAGTTCCAACCAAACGCAGCGTGCACCGCACACTTCCGAAGTCATCTGTGTAACAGTGTTTAACAAATCATTAAAATCAAACACCTGTGTCACTAACCGGCTCAAGTTATGCAGCGATATTATCTCCGACTGTTTCCGTTCGAAGACTTCAGCTGTCGGCAAGTGAAACAATGTGCTTATAAATGTGACACCAAAATAAATTGTGCCGAATATTACATTTAGCTGGACAAATGTGTACAAAGGTTTGCTATACGCGATAAGATTTTCACTCCCACCTGATTTTCGGGCAAGATATATATCCAATAAAACAAGAGTGATAAAGAGCAACACTGAATAGACGATAGAATATTTTTTCTCTCGTTTCGAAAGAAAAACAATCCAATTTTGTTTGAATGAATTTACAATGATCAATACAATTGTCAGTAAGAAGAATATTGAAGCGAATATATTGCCCTCGGGTAGAACAAAAGTAAAATCTGCGGCACATGCTGCAAAGAGAAGTATGAGATATGCAAAATAATAGCGCCAAGTTGTTTTGCGACGTTTGAAAAGTACCAAGCCATGTATGATGACCAACAAATATAAAGATAGCGCTCCAAGAACTAACGCTATAAAAGTTGAAGCGAGCAACACAAGCGCTGATTGATGAATGCGGAGTGATTCCACTCCTAAGAAATGAGGAGGTCGGATGAATGAAGTAATTGCTAACACAAGTAATGAAAGAACGACCGCAAATAATACCCGTCCAATTTCTCTTGGAGCGTTGCGCTGTGACATCTTTTGTCGTTTTTCTATGAACAGACCAATGAGTGTGAATGAGCCAATAATGAACAGTTCACGCAGTATTGTTATGCTGGCATTATCGAACTCAACCGCAGCACGGACAACATCGTACGAAAAAACAAGTGGAAGAAGAATTGCTGGGATAATCAGCAATGCTATGCTTTTTAACTTGGATATATTAACCATAGCTCATCGTTTGTAACATATCTAAATATATTTTCAAAACAAACCAATGATTATGTTCTTCGAGTATACTTTCAAAGTGGAAACGAATTTGCAGCACTACCTTTTCTTCGTAATAATTCACAAAAAGTTTCGGATAAGTTACAATATTTTGAGATGGGTATAACTTACATCTGGTAAGATCAGCATAAGCGATATAGACTCGCTCGTAATTGAAAATCGCCAAAGGTCTCTTATATATACCATAGAAACATTTTGGCGATCTTCTTGTTGTATGGAAAATTTATATGCTATATTCCGCGATGAAACGATCAACATCGCGAGTATATGATGAAGAGGGAAATTCTTTCTTTAGCATCTGAAGAAGTTCGATGGCTTTTTCCTTTTTCCCTGCTGCTGCATAATTTGTTGCTGATCTCTGTAAATTTTCCGGTGCCTGCATAGCAGTCATATTTTTCGATGCTGCTTTTTCAAAATAGGAAGCCGCATGACTAAAATCACTTTTCGCTTCATAGCAAGCAGCCATTCCTGCATACGCAGAAGCTGTGATCATCTTATCAGATACACTGATATCATCATACATGTTCAGAGCTTTATCATAATTTTTTAAAGCAAAGAATGAATTTGCTAAATATAACTTTGCAATTTCGCCTGCTTTTGTACTGCCATGTTCATCTACAATGGCTTGCAATCCTTGAGTGCCTTCTTGCGGAACACCATTGATAGCAAGATCATATTTTCCTTCATCGTAGTACTGTGTTACCTTGGCGAGCATAGCTGTTGCCTTTTCATTTGAATCTGCTCGACTTTTACTCCAGAGAAAACCGATGACCACGAGTCCAACAATCCCGATTCCAACATAAGAAAGAATCTTTGTGTTTTGGTCTATCCACTGGCGCGCTTCGAAATATTTTGTTACAAGTTTATCTTCTTTGATTTCTCTTCTGGAAATTTTTTTCTGTGGTTTAAGCATGTCTATTCCTAAATCAGTTAATAAGTTAATTATTTGTGCGCCCGAGGCGATTCGAACGCCTGGCCTACAGCTCCGGAGGCTGTCGCTCTATCCAGCTGAGCTACGGGCGCAAGAATGCTGGCTGACAATCTAATGTAGAGAAGTTTTCAAAGAGATTCAAATAGTTATAAGAAAGAGAATATTAACTATTTTTATTCTCTAGGAACAATTTCAATTTTTTCACAACAACTTCCGGAGTAATCGAGAGCATACATTCAAATGTTTTGATCGGGCATATATTTCCGCCATGGATTGAACATGGACGACACTTAAGTCCGTTCGTTTCTACAACAATATCATGAGGTCCACGTGGTGCAAAACCATAATCAGGAATCGTAGCACCAAAAATGACAACAACCGGTGTTCCCACAGCAACGGCAATGTGCATTGGTGCACTGTCATTTGAAATTAACACTCTGCAACGACGAATCAATTCTGCGGATTGAAGAAGTGATAAACTGCCTGCAACACTGAAAACATTTTTTTCTTGTGCAATATCCATCACTTCTTTGCACAATGCTACATCTTCTTTTCCTCCAATAAGCACGACAGCAATGTTTTCTGAAGCAATTTGTTCACATACAGCAGCGAATCTACTTGCCGGCCAGCGTTTAGTATTCCATATCGTGCCTGGAGCTGCTGCTAAAAAAAATTTAAACCGATTCAACCCATACTCATTCATAATTGAATCGACAAATTGCACATCTTGATTTGAAGGATAGAGCCGCGGTAGTTCGGTCGAAACAGGAGGAAGTTTCAATGGACAAAGCAACGAAAGATTTCTTTCAATTTCGTGGTCTGAAGAATTATAACGTACAATTTTCTTGAACAGCCAACGACCTATACTTCTATCGAATCCGATGCTCATTGTCGGTTTCAATAACCAAGTTAAAAGAGCGCTTCGTAAAGATCGATGAGGAACAATTACCAAATTATAATTCTGCGATCTAAGTTTAGTTCGTAGCTGCCATAAACCTATCAATCCTTTATCAGTTCCACGTTTATCATACTGAATAATTTGGGAGATGGCGGGATGATTAGCAAATATTTCCGCCGTTCGGGGAACTACTATTACGTCGATAGAAGATTTCGGATAATTCAGTTTAAGAGCTTGAATTAGGGGTAGTGTGAGAATCGCATCACCAATAAATGCAGTCTGAATTACTAAGATTTTATTAAACGACTCAACCACTATAATGCCTCCACTCGGTCCGAAACATGCTTCCATCGTTTATGCATCCACATCCATTGTTCCGGGTATTGTCGTATAATTTCCTCAGTCATTCGAACTTGTCGCTGAGTCAGTTCAAGAACATTTTCATCCGAGAAACCAACTAAATCATCGCTCGGAACATGCACCAAGCGCATTTTATAATTTCCATTTTCCTGTCGGACGGCGCATCCCAAAACAATTGGTGCGCCTGTCTTTAAACAAAAAACAGATGGGCCTTGAAATGTTGGCACTTGTCGTCCAAAAAATTCGACAGAAACACTTTCCTTCGGAGCTGTTTGATCGGCGGCAAGCGCAACAATTCCTCCTCGCTGAAGCGTCCGTAGAATTTCCCGCACACTCGCTTCCATGGACACGATTTTGAGTCCAAATAATTCTCGCCATCGATTGATGAGACGGTCAACAAGCGCATTCGATTGGGATTTAGCAATTGTGCAAACTGTCACATCGGTATAGACTGAGATCGCTTGAATCGCAAGTTCCCAACTGCCAAAATGTGCTGTTAGAAAAACAATACCTTTCTTCTTCTCCCGAAGCCGCTCTAACAAATCGTAATTATCGATACATACTCTCTGCTTTATTCCTTCTTTTGTTAAATTCTGCAACCAGAGCAATTCAATAAATGTTGCGCTAATATTCTGGAATGAACGTAGAGCAATTTGCTCTCGTCTTTGTTCTTCCATTTCCGGAAAGGCATTGCGAAGATTTCGAAGCGCTACTTCTCTGCGTGATTTTAATAACGGATATGCTAATCGGGCAAGTACAAAACCGGTTTTGTGAACGAGATGTAATGGCAATAATCTGACAGCGAAACCGATGCATTGGAAAAAGACATATTCAATAAAGTGTTTTGTTTTAAGAGGCATAACATTTTAAATAATTTTATTCGACTTATTCACCCATTACTTTAACAATTACGCGCTTCCGTCTCTGACCATCAAATTCGGCATAATAAACTTGCTGCCATGGTCCAAAATCTAATTTGCTATTTGTAACAGGGATAATGACTTCATGATGAATAAGAAGACTTTTTAAATGCGAGTCACCGTTAGATTCTCCCGTACGATGGTGATGGTAATCTTGATTAAATGGCGCAAGCTTTTCCAGCCATGTATCAATATCTTGAATCAATCCGGATTCTGCATCGTTAACATAGACACCCGCTGTGATATGCATCGCTGATACGAGAATCATTCCCTCTTTGATACCACTCTTTGCAAGAATTTGTCCTACTTCAGTAGTTATATTGATATACTCATGATGCTTTTTCGTGTTGAACCAGAGATACTCTGTGAAAGATTTCATAGCATTTCCTTTTCAGAAGATGGCGCTAGCGTTAGAAAACCTAATGGTAATACACCTATCCTCAACCGCGAGTTTTTAACTTTAACGCTAACGCCCGAGAATTGGTCTTTCCATAATAAAGATGCACCAGCAGGCATGTGAATGTCTACTTCTTTTTTCTCATTAGCAAAGTTGACAACAATAAGAACAGAATCTTTCCCTGAAAAACGGATAAATGAAAAAAGACGAGAACTATCCGAATTCTGTACCTTTTGATACGAACCGCTCCGTAAAGCTGGATGATTTTGATGGAGTATACATAAATCTTCGTACAATTTGTCGAATTGATCTTTTCTTTTATTGTTTTCCAATTTATCGTTAGTGTAGATAACTGGTACACCCGGAAGAGTGAATGAAAGAATGGCACTTGTCTTTGCAATCTGCGGATTGAATTCCTCGATGCCTGAAGCATCTTCTATGTTTTCATCGTGCGCTGTTTTGAAACGCAAATGCATTGACCCTTTGGGGAATTGGAGGAATTCAGCGTTTAAAGAATCATTAATGATTGACGCTGGAACAGTACAGCCTATGATATTTTCAAATGTACTATTCATATTCCACGAACAGGTTAGATCAAATGCTTTGATATGATACTCTGGAAGCCTGCTTTCTGCAATCATCAGCACTGGCTTGATTCTATCCAATTCGTTTCGAGTAATATTCCAAAAATCCATCGGTATCAATTCCGGCGCACTACACTGAAAACCATCAATACCGATTTCTTGAATCCAGAATTTCATCATCGCAATCATATACTTGCGCAGTTCGTGCTTATTGTAGTCTATTTGCGCAACATCACTCTGCTCGAAACTTGGTGAAACAATCGCACCCTCTTCATTATGAACAAACCAATCTGGATGTTCCATCAGAAGCTGACTATCCCAGGCTGCTTGGTTGGCTACAAGATTGATAATTATTTTCAATCCTTGCTGATGAGTTGTGTTGACTAGCGATTTAAAATCTTCAAGTGTACCAAATTTTGTATTGACTGTATAAAAATCTTTTATTGCATACGGACTTCCCAATATTCCTCTTCTATTCAACTCGCCAATAGGATGGATTGGCATTAATGAGATAACTGTAATACCAAGATTCTTCAATTCTGGAATTTGTCCTTCAAGCGCTTTAAATGATCTATCCTTTGAAATCGAACGAAGGTTAATCTCATAGATTACTGCATTCTTCACCCATCCGGCGCTCAGACGTGCATTCAAGTCATTATAGTTTTGTTTCGTGCATCCAAAATAAGGAATCGAACTACACAAGAAAATAATAACAGCTGTGGTAATTAAAAATCGTTTACTCACACAGATCCTTCTCGCTTCTTTGTGACTTAGTCAAAGAGTCCCCAATCTGTCTTTGACAAGCATCTTCCCTGTTTCTTTTTGTTCAACTTTTATCTTACGATTGATTGACGGAAATTCCTCTCCAGGATTCCAGTTTCCCATGGCTCCGCTGTTCGTATACTTATATTCTATCTCAGCACCAACCGGCAGTTGGATTTCAATTGCCCAAATACTATCATCCGCAACTTCATCTCCGTGCGTGCCATCATTATATAATCGCACTTTATTCGGAATCCAGCTCCCTAATTCTTCATGATTTCCCACTATGTAAAGAGACTTACGGACATACATTCCACGGGCATCGCATTGAAAAACGACTGTGACTAAATCTTGTTGGCTTTGTGCCATCGTGCCTTGTGCTTGCCGAATTGTTTTTTGAGAAGAATCAAATGTGATTGGTTCGAATTCCCGCTTTGGCATTTTTCCGCCAGCAAGCTTTGCATACTTGTAGATGTTCTGAAGATGAGTTATGTAGGCACGGTCGAACGGTTTATCTCCAGCGGGAGCATTCTGATTTGTGCCATACCACCAAAACCAATCTGACCCCTCTGCAGCGTACATCGATTCCCATGCTCTATATGCATACCAAGCTTTTGTATTCTCCCTTGGAGTGGGTTTCTTTGGATCTGGCTGAATAATACCGGAGACTTCTATATCTTTTCGGGCAGTGAGCAAATACTCCCAAGCTCTATTTTCTTCATCTTCACCAATCCAAGTATCATAGTTTGCATTAATCCACGAACCGGGATAGAGCCATTCGATCTTTGGAAACGTTTCAACTGGATGGGCTGGAATGTTTCTTCTTGGATTACCATTGATATATTCGGTAACAGTCGTTGTTACCACTTGTCGTGTTTCAAATAATTTAGAAAGTTTTCGATATAGTGCATTTTGAAAAGTCTTTCCATCATTATCATAACGGTACCACTCCCAAGCGTTTTCTCCATCAAGAATGACTGTCAGCAATCGATCCTGCTCGCCATCTTTTGATACATACCGCAAGACTCCACGTATAAAATCATCCGCAGCATCTTCACCTTGATAATTTTTATAAACAAACCCAATTTTATCAGATAGCTCGGTCTCCCTAAAAACAATTACAACGGCATTTTTTATACTCGAATCGTTCTCCGGGAAAACAGCATATGGATAGAAACAAGGATTCGCTCCTGTTTTTGAACGCTCAAGTATCTTCTGGTCGGTCGCTATCCACTTGATTCCCTGGCGAGCAAAAACCGGGATTACATCGTGAGCTATTGAACCTTCACCAGGCCACATACCTGTCGGCTTCGTCCCAAAGGTCTGCTTGAACTTGTTCACAGCTTTCGCTACTTGCACTTCAGCATCTTTTGGATAATGGAATCTCGAGGGCATAGGATCATTTGGTTGAGACAGCTTGGCAAGATCTGAATCATAAATCAATGGTAAAATCGGATGATAGTAAGGTGTCGTCAGTACTTCAATCTGCCCTTTGTGTGTATTAGGATGGTACATCAACCTCTTGTGAATGGGAATAATAGCTGCAAGAACTTTGTATGTTTCTGCAATGATGCGGTTACAGCTTTCTTCAGTGATTTTTCCTTTCAGAGTATATGTTCCATCCGTATTTTTTTGAATAATATCTGTGAGATTGATTGATACACCTGTGACAAGTTTCTGAGGATGATTAAGAAAATCCGGATCGAAGGATGCGAGAAAAAACCAGAACTTGATTTCACGAATTTCTTGCTCAGACAATCCATCCTTCCCAACTTGAGAATACTTTTCTCTCAAGGATTTATATTCCGGGAACCTCGAAATTATTATTTCGCTCACACCGAAGGCATTCCAAACATTCGTAAGTAAGTACCTATAATCCTGATCATTGAACTGAGCGGTCGGTTTAAGGGCAAGATCAATCCATGGGTCTGTTTTACCTCCATATTTTGCAAAATATTTCTTTGCGTTGACACGGTTCGTCTTTACGTCCACAAATGGCTCCAAACGCTCGATATAATATGTTTGTAATTGTGAAAGCAGCGATGAAGTTAAATTAACGGTAAAATGAATATTCGGATACTTCTCAAGTATTGCTGCCATATCATAATAGTCCTTGGTCCCATGAGTGCGCACCCAAGGGCCTTGGAGTTGATCTGATTCCGGATCAAGATATAATGGCTGATGTTGATGCCAAATAATATTCAGATAGAGTGTTTTACCTGTCTTTGGATATATATCATTCATTTTAATTGCCTTGTCCGAAAAACAACTTCTCTACAATAAATTATGACATTTCTGATTCCCATAAATATTAGGAAATAGGAATTATCAAATAACATTAGCATTGTTTATAAATAGAAAAAAGGCGTCGAGATTTCCTATCTCGGCGCCTTGACTTGTACACTTAAACCTATTATTAATGTTGAGCAAGAACAGCTTCTTTTGCAGCCTTTGCAACACGGAACTTTACAACCGTCTTTGCGGGTATATTTATTGTCGCTCCAGTAGCTGGATTGCGTCCAATTCGGGCTTTACGATCAACCAGAACTAATTTACCAATACCTGGTAAAGTAAAAGAATTTTTTGCTTCCCGATATGCCAAAGCTGCAATCTCTTCTAATATCCCCACAGCATCTTTCTTCTTTAGCTCAAACTTGCTGGCAAGATGAGCCGCAATCTGGCTTTTCGTCATTGCTTTTCCCATAGGAGTCCCTTTTTATGATTAATTTTTTTATGATTTGTTTTGTAAACTACAAACTGAATACTCGAGAATGAACATTCATTCTTCCACTATTAAATAAATCCTGAAGAAATATATGGTGTTTTTCAATCAAATGTCAACACAAAAATCATTTTTCTTCAATGTTTTCAATATGTTCCGTTGCCTGCAATTATCGCAATTTTTAAGGATCGAAAATTAGATGCTAAGTATGAATTCTATTTGAGATATGAATATGCAATAATAATCTTTCATCTTTAAATATTTGGACTTAGCTTGGCAATATTTTTATCAAATCACTGTTTAAACCTGTAAAACCGAATTATTATTTTGAATCATTATAAAAATTCTTCGTTTAATCTTTTCTATCAAATTAGAATATTCTTGCTTCGCGAGACATTATCCATTAACTTATATAAAAGTAATAGTTATGGGGTCGTAGCTCAGCTTGGTTAGAGCGCCTGCCTGTCACAAGTCAGGAAAGACTCAGAAGACAGCGATTACTCTTTAAAATCGCCAAGAACCTCTCGCCCACCTTTCATTTCACCTAACACACAAATGCTTCCTCAGAATAAATTATTCGAGAGGAGCTATCACTCATGCCATGCCTCATCAAAGATCGTAAGTCCGGAATCTTCTTCGCCGTTTATTCAGTAAAAGGAAAACGCATCTGGAAATCAACAGGTTCCTGCGATCACCATAGAGCCGTACAATTTCTCAACCGTAACCCTGCACCGGAAAAGGTCTGCACAGTCCTTACACTGTCAAAAGCCATTGCAGAGTTTTTAGAAAACTCACACATTAGCCAGTCCCCCAAAACCTACCGTTTGTATGAATTGACCTTACGCCAATATCTGAATCATACCGGCGATATCGATATCGAGGAGATTTCTCCGAGACAGATTGAAAGCTTCAAAGTCCTCAGGTCAAAACAGGTATCCGCTTCGACGGTAAATATGCAACTCAGATCTCTCAGGGCATTTTTCAATAGGTTTGTAAAATGGGAGCTTCTACAGCGAAATCCAGCCCGACAAGTAGATTTAATCAAGGTACCCGAATCACTCCCCGCTTATCTAACACCAGAACAATTAACACAGCTATTAGAAGGCATTTCAGATCAATGGCTTGCACGCATAGTGCTTTTTGGATTTATGACCGGACTTAGATTAGGAGAAATACTTAATCTCACTTGGGATGATATCGATATACAAAATAGGACGGCATTGATTCGTAGCAGTTTAAGTTATCAAGTCAAGGCGGGTAAAATACGAACTCTTCCCCTCAACGATGAAGCTACACAAGTATTGAGGTCACTGCCAAGCCGCATCGGGCTTGTATTTAAAGGAAAGCATGGACAGAGGGCAAATCCAAATTATGTGAGCGCTAAGTTTAGGGAGGCAATTAGAAAATCCAATCTTGATCGGAGACTTCATTTTCATTCACTCCGCCATTCCTTCGCCTCAGCGCTTGTAAAAAATGGTGTCTCGTTATTTCAAGTACAGAGGCTTCTTGGACACTCAACTCCTCGTATAACAATGGTCTATGCACATCTTCAAAGTTCAGAAATGCATGACGTTGTAAATCTAATTTCCTTGAAATCTTCAAAAGAATTGCCGGGAAAAAGAATAAAAGTTTTATACGATGCTGTTTGTAATGATATTAATGTAGAGGGATTGATCATGAACTAAAGATCACATATTTAAGATATTACTTTGAAAAGATCATTTTACTAAAAAAGTAATTGTGAATGAGTCCCACTAAAAGGTTAATCAAGTTGGGCAGGATTGTGGTGAAGGATGCGGTTCGATTCTAATACCAAATGTATACGCCCTGAACCGCACAGGAACGAATCAGGCACAAATCAAATGAGGTGATAAAGATTAGGAAACAGTCTCTTTATTTTGCTGAATCAATGGTAGAACGTCGTGTTTCTCTGCATATTCAAGAATTTTTTCACTTTCCGAAATATCCACATATTCAAATGGAGAGTTCTCTCTTAGCTGCTTCCAGATTTGAAAGTTTTTTGTTCTTTTTTCTTCAGGTTCGTTTGCGATGACAAAGCCAAAGGATTTTAAGTTCGGACCTTCAAAGGCTGCACGCAATAAAAGCAATTGACCCAAATCATATTCGATTAGATTCACCCTTTGCTCTAGGTCGATCTCCTTAGCATATACGGGAAATTTATTCATACCAATTAGATCAGGTTTAACCGGAGCGATAAGATTGGGAATTTCAGGAGCCGACAATTCTCGGTCAATATTGAAGTGTCTTTCCAACTGAGATAAATGTATTGTCTTATATATACTAAAACTGTTTATCCTTGGCACTCCTTCTACGATCGATGTTGTATCATCAATAAATTGCTGATATAACTTCTGGAATATTTCCTGCGTTGCTTGAACAAGTATCGGTTTCGGAGCAGAAAAGGATATTACATTATTATTATACTTGCTGAGATAATTAATATATTCTTCTGAGAATAACTTATGCATCATGTCCGAAGCAAATACTGGTTGTCCTTCCGATCTTCCCGATTGCTCACTTTCCATCATTGCATTTTGTTCGATATTCTTCAAGGTGCTTCGAAGAATGGAATAGCTATTATCGCTAAGAAGTTGTTTCAAAGCTTTCAACTTGCCGTGGGAATAGTTGAAAAACACTTTTCCTTCACTTGCGAGTAAAAGTCCTAAGGTTATTTTTTCCTGAACTTCAGGTCTAATCTGGGCTGAGAGTATGCTATATATTGTTTTCATGGCTCTTTATTAAGATTAAATTGAATGTATTCTAAGAATTTCTGACGGCATTCTTCCTGCCATTGTTCACTAAACAATTGTTCTTTCATCAGGGAAAGTTGAGTCTCAAGATCGATATGCCATTCATTTGGTGTCTGCCCTAGAATGGTTTCAAGAACTTCTTTACATTGGTTTATTGAAACGTACCACTTCTTCTTCAGCAATGCAACACGTTCTTGATCGGCAAGCTCTTTTCGGCTAAAAATCCGTAAAAGAAGTGGGCTTGACAATAGCGTTTCTTCCTCGGTAAGTACTGTTAACCCTCTTTCGAGATTACCACCATTGAATATTTGCTCATGATCATATGCCAAAAAATGAGTTCCATCATCTTCAACAGAAAGAAATAAGTTAAAGTTTCCTGAATGACGGTCTTCATTGCTTAACCACAAATCAAAGAAAGCGATCGTAAGAAACTCATTGGGGTCTGCAAATTTTCCTTTTTCATAATTCGACATTGCATAAAGGAATTGATCTATTTCCTTATACTCACGATTATAAAGTGATCCGAAACACGGATATTTGAGATTGATAGAACGAATTCCGAGTTCAGGCAGTAAATGTTCTTTGTAGAGTGTAACTGCTGAAAATTCAGGAACATGTATTCCCCACTCTTTTGCAAACGACGCGGCTATATATTCCCTGAACAATTTATCAGCAAAAATTCCCGACATATGGTATTTACACACGTAGAAGTTCAAGTCGCTCGCGTGGACGAGGAGTGGCTTACAGCCTGTATCATATACTTTCTCAACAGCTTCTATGCTGTTTAATCGATTCATTTCTTTTCTGCTACCATTCGATATGCAGGTTCTGGAGTTTTATAAACAGTTTTAGGTTCAAACGCTTCTTTCAACACCGCTTGCAACAATAACTCTGAGTGCTTCGCATTCTCATCGATTTGTTTTTCGAGTTGGTCACTATTGGAAATAAGAGAATTAATTTTTTCGACAATATGATGTTGTTCTGAAAACGGAGGCAGAGGAATTGGTAAGCGTCTCATTGATCCGAGTGATACATTTTTAATAGTTGTTTCAGAAGCTTCTTCTATGGCATATTTTGAGAAGTAATTACTCTTAATTAAATAACCGAGGTAATATTTGTCGACACCTTCGAGTAAGTTGAAATAACAAGCACTTTTACCTAAAATAATTTTTTCGTTTTGAAAATAGGCAAGATTACCTAGTGTTCCATTAATCGATACTAATACTGTATTGGTGCTCATTTCCTTTTTGTATTTCTCATACTCTATTACTGAGACTCTTTTTGTATTGTCTTTTAATTCAATTGTCCCATTAATTAAATTATTTCCATTTATAAAATAATATTCTCCATCTTTTGAATATTGTGGTGTTCCGTGGAGACCATCTCCCAAAATTGAAACTATTTCCCCCAACCTGCACCACACCCAACTTTTTGGCAATTCAAACGGTATTTCCTCATCTTTTATCGGCGGGAGCAGTTTCTCTTTCCGTATATCTCCTTCGGCTATCAGTTTCTCTTTTTCTACTTTTATGCGCTTGAGCAATTCACTTGCCGGTTCATCATTCGGGTCTTGCGGCACGAGCTTCCCTTGCACCGCCTCTTGTAATATCGCTTGCCGTAATTTTTTGAGAAGGGATTGTTGGTGAGATAGTTCATGGCTTAGTTCAGAGTATTCTTTTTCAGTATTTAAAAACCGTTTTACAATATCCCTTTGCTCTTCTAAGTCTGGCAAATCAATTTCTAAAGGTAGAAGATGTTTCGGTTTTATTTCTGTTTTGATTCCTCCAGGAACTTGTTCCTTAACAAGTCTTGTAAAAACCTGGCTTTTTAAAAACCACTTGAGATAATCAATTTCAATCTTCTTTGAATCAAAAGAGTACGATGAATAGTGAATCGTTGCGGTTATATCATCATTACCTTCGTAGACTGATAATGCACCTTTTTCAACATTAATACCTGAAATTACCAAATCCCCTTTTTTAATAAGGATCATATCGGTATTGGAAGATTTATCTGAGAGATATATTCTACCAGAAAAATCAATTTTATTAATTCGTTGAAGAGACAAAATACTTTTGTCTTTTGGTTTGAACCGATCTTCTCGTGTGGTAAGAAATTCTCTAAACGCTGTTCGCATTAAAACTGACTTTTCAAATGTTTTAATAAATCTATACTCTTAATAAAAGAGTCATTCATCTTAGCAATAAGTTCACTACTTGTATGATCAATTTCATCCTCAACAACAGTTGGATTATTGATATCCAAATCAAATCCACGGTCTTTAATCGTAGTAATATCAACCTTCCAACAAATCTCATTCTCCTCTCGTTTCTTCCACCATTTTTTTATCGGGTCAAATTCTTTTAACTGTATCGGCCGTGTTTTATTATATGCCTTTTGTCCTTCGGGTAATCGGTGCTGGTAATACCACACATCTTTTGTAGGTTTCCCTTTCGTAAAGAATAGTAAATTGGTCGCTACAGACGCATATGGTTGAAAAACCGAGTTTGGCAATCGTATTATCGTATGGAGATTGCAATCTGTCAGTAGTTTTTCGCGAATACGTTGTTTTATACCTTCACCCGTCAACGAACCATCCGGCAATACAATCGCTGCACGTCCTCCATCTTTAAGTAAGTGAACGAAGAGAATAAGAAAGAGATCGGCGCTCTCTTTTGTTCTGTACGTTTGAGGAAAATTCTTTTCATTATTATTGGAAACCGTTGCACCAAACGGCGGATTGGCAAGTATGATGTCTACACGGTCCTTTTCTTTGTAACTCGTTAGTTCTCTTCCTAAACTATCGATGTAAGTAATATCCGGCTCTTCAATATCGTGAAGTAGAAGGTTGGTAATAGCCAGCAGATAGGGAAGCGGCTTATATTCATTGCCGCGCACAGTCTCTTGCAATATCCGTCTGTCATGAACATTCTTTATCTGTTTCTTCAGATGCTCAATGGTGCAGGTTAAAAATCCACCTGTTCCGCACGCTGGGTCAAATACCACTTCGCCAAGTTTTGGGTTCACCATATCCGTCATAAACTGCGTTACTGCACGCGGTGTATAGAACTCGCCGTAATCTCCGGCATTCTGCAATTCACGCAATATAGTTTCATACATTTCACCAAACAGATGCCGTTCAGTAGCAACATTAAAATCAAGCTCGTCAAGCTTGTTCAACACTTTACGGATGTTGGTGCCGCTCTTCATGTAATTATTATTGCCTTCAAAAGCCTCGCGCACTAAGTATGCACGTTTTGTTGAAGGCCTTAACTCCCTGAGTGCTGGAAACAATTCCTGATCGATAAATTTTGAAAGCTCATCCCCCGTTATTCCTTCTGTATTTTCTGCCCAATTACGCCATTGGTATTTTTTGGGAATGGGAGATTTGTATTTATCGTTTCTCAGTTCAAGATCTTTGTCGTTATCGTCAAAGATTTTCAAGAAAAGCATCCAAGCAAGCTGCTCAATGCGTTGACCGTCACCGCTCACGCCGCGATCTTCACGCATAATATCACGAATGGATTTTATTACACCAGAAATGTTGTGGGACATAGTCTTATTGATTCAAATTGTAATATTAATAGGTGGCACCAACTAAACAATATTCTGCAATCTTTGCGTCCAACTTCCATAGATTACTTTTCTTATTCTGATACATTCTATGGGGAAACATATCAGCAACCATTTCACCATACTTTGCACGTATTCTCTTTAAATCTTCCTCAGGAAGCTGGCAGATTTGAGACGAACAAAACCGATGGTAACCCTGATACTCGACTATTCTTGCATGTTTTTTTTCACTAAAGAAGAATGTGTCTTCTGATGAAATGAACTTATGTATCTGTGGTACTTTTAATACTCGTTTTGAAATATATACATCATCAAATACCGGAACTATTGTTGGGAAAAAATGGTGTAGTATCTTCGATCCTAACATCGGTTGAGGTATCTTTGTTTTTTTAAGCAATGAGATTCTTAGCATACTTCTTGAAATCCTAAAAATAACATCTCTTCTTTTTGCTATGGAGAATCGGTTAAGTGATCTGAGAGAATTGATGTTATTCCCGTTTAACATTTCAGCAAGAGAAATTATTTCCTCTATTATTATTCGTCTCATTATATGTTTTGATGATAAACGTGCGCCTCGCCGAGCCTGCCACTCACCGGTTAATTGCCAGATACTCTCAAATGCTCGGTCTACAACTCGGGTATTTAACCATGCCCAAATGACTTTCTTTCCCTTCCGTTCATATTTATATTTTTCAGACTCATGAATCGACATAAACGGGGCAAGACTTATTGAATGTCCTGCGGCATCGAATGATCTTTTAAGATTTCGTAGAGTTATAAGGTTGGTTGGCATGCAATTTACGCCGCCATCGAATAAAGTTGTTGTTCTAATTCTTTAACTGCGGTAAGATAGTTTTCTTTATTGCCAAAGAGACTTATAATCTGAGTTACTGAACCAAATTCATCAAACGGCGGCACCTTAAGGACTTCCATCGACTCAAGATTTTCTATCCCTTCAGTTGCATACTTTTCAAGCAGTTTTTCCAGTACAGACCGTGCTTGGTCGCCGTATTTTGTAAAATAGTTACGCTTCTTCACATTATCCGCACGTTCTCGCCTGGTCAGGGGCGGCTTATCGAATGCGATGTGGCAAATAATATCGAAGAGATCGAGTTCTTTATTCACAGCTTCCTGCAATTCATCAACGAGAATGCCTTGCTGTTTCAGTTCTTCAATCAATGCTTCTTTACGGTCAGCACTATTCCATCGTTGTAAAAAATCATCAAGTGATTTAAACGAATGTTCAATCTTTTGTTTTGTAAAGTCTTTCAGACTTGATGTGATCGGCTTTCCATATTCATCAAAGTAGGTTTCGCGGATAAGAAATACTGATACATCAACATTATTTACATAAATCTTCTTTCGCTTCTCGCGCGGTTTATCCGAATATTCAGACAGGGCATCTTTCACCTTTGGTTTCTCAAAGACAACTTCTTTTCCAGATACTTCATCAATAATAATCTCTTCGGTGTTCGTTTCTGCATCGACAATAGAAATATCATCATCCTCTTTTACTTCTTTTACCTTCACCGGATCACCGTCGAACTCTTTATCGCAAAGAGATCCGTCACACTGCGAAAATCCAAAATGGTAAAGTATCGCTTTCCATAATCCTCATTAATTCGGGTACCACGCCCAATGATCTGTTTGAACTCCGTCATAGATTGAATATTGCTGTCCAAGACAATCGCTTTACAGGTCTGAGCATCAATTCCGGTCGTCATAAGTTTTGATGTTGTAGCAATAACAGGATATTTCTCTTCGGGGTTGGTGAAATTATCTAACTGCATCTTCCCTTCATTATTATCTCCGGTTATTTGCATAACGTATTTATCATTTTCCGCAACAAGATCGCTGTTCGCTTTCACCAATTCATTACGCATTCCTTGAGCATGCTCAATATCAACACAGAACATGATAGTCTTTTCAAAACGAGTTCCCCCCTTTAAGAACTCCGTTATCTTCTTTGCAACGAGTTTTCTCCGTTCATCGATAACAATATTGCGATCAAAATCTTTTCGATTATAGATTCGATCTTCAACAGGATTTCTATCTTTATCCAAATATCCCTTCGGCGGTCGCCATCCATCAAGATCAACATTCAAACCGATGCGTATAACCTTGTATGGAGCAAGAAATCCATCGTCTATGCCCTGCTTCAATGAGTATGTGTAAATTGGATCGCCAAAGTATTCGCTGTTGGAAGTAACGTCTGTTTCTTTTGGTGTTGCTGTTAATCCAATATGTGTGGCATTTGAGAAATAAGTTAGTATCTCTCTCCAGGCGCTATCTTCCTTAGCACTGCCGCGATGACACTCATCAACGATAACAAGATCAAAGAAATCCTCAGAGAAATCTTTATATGCATCTTTGATATTAACATCTGTACTCGATAGTCCTTGATATAAGCCCAGAAATACTTCGTATGCTTTGTCTGCGCTATCGATACCACGCTTATGAGTCGAGACAAGAGATTCTTTCCCTTGTGTCTCTACTACCTTCTTCTTAATCACTGTCATCTTATCTCGGAAATATCGGAAGTCGTTACGGCGAGCCTGATCTATTAATGCTGTGCGATCAGCCAGGAATAATATTCGTTTCTTTGCACCTGCTTTCCATAATCGATAAGCGATTTGGAATGCAGTATAGGTTTTCCCTGTGCCGGTCGCCATCACAAGGAGAACACGCTTTTCACCTTTCGCTATTGCTTCAATCGTTCTATTAATGGCAATCTGTTGATAATAGCGTGGCTTTCGGTCGAAGCTATCAGGGTAATAATCTTGCTCAACAATCTTCTCAACTGTAGGTTCTTGGAGTCCTTTGTATGCTTTATATTTATTCCATAACACATCCGGTGATGGGAAACTATCTAAGGAAATCTCGTTTTCAATTTCTTCTGCGCTTGCAGTCTTATCATGAAAATAGAATCCGTTACCATTGCTGCTGAAAACGAAAGGAATATCTAAGATTTTTGAATAATCCAACGCCTGTTGAATGCCGTCCGAAACAGAATGATTAGCATCCTTTGCTTCAACGATTGCTATCGGAATATTGGATTTATAATACAGGATGTAGTCTGCACGCTTCTTTTCACCACGACAAGTAAGCTTACCTTTTACATATATCTTGCCATCGGTGAAAGATACCTCTTCCATCAATTGGGTCTGAATATCCCATCCTGCTTTGAGAATTGCAGGAGTGATGTATTTCGTACGTATATCTTGTTCGGTGAGATTATTCATAGAAACAAGAACCTAATTGGTCAAATGCCATCGGTGAGCCGCTCAATCCCGAAACAGCATTCAATAAAATGTAGTCATACCTCATATCTTGTTCAACTTTCTTTTTCATCACATTTGTGAAATCAACCACCAATAGCAGAAAGCTTCTAATAACGTTTGATACGCATCCTAAAAATCCAAACCGGTATCAATTCCAAGTAATTAGGATAAACAAAAAACCCATAAGACAATTAGTGAAAGCAAGTCCTACGGGTTGTATAATTGTTGAGTATTAAATTCAAAATTACATAAAGGAATAACAATTAATGGCATTAAGGAACACGCCTTTCCCCTAGTTTTTTGCTAACCAAGTAGTTCTTGCCACAACGTAAACATTCGATAAGAATTTAGCCAAAAGGTGTTTCAATCACAAGGCAAGGTTTGTTTATTACCCAATAATAACGAAATAATAAATCCTCGACGCACTACCAGACGTTGAGGATTAGGGAGGCTAACTATGTGCCGTCGGGGAGACGGCACAGGAGTATAGTAAAATGTGTGCTGTTTTTGTTAATACTTTTCTGTTTGTATTTATTATTCTTCATCTTCGTAAAGAAAATAATATTCGTATAAAGTTTATCAATAATTACTTGTTAATTTCTATGATTGAATCAAATGCTTTTTGATTTTGCCATTCATCTAATTTTTTACAAATAAGAGACGCAGACAATAACATATGATGTCTTCTTCTTTTAGAAATTTGATAGAATCTTAGCAAGGAAAGAGTATGCATTAATAATCCTACATAATAGGCTTTCATATTAGTTTCTGGACTTATTGCTTTACCAGCATGTTCTCTAATTAGTTGAATTGTTTTGAAACCCTTCTTAAGCTCTTTCCTCCGGATGTCCTTAAGGAGATTGCCTGTTTTTTCCTCAAAAGAGCAGTTTTGCAATAATAATAACTCAAATTTCAAGATCTTATCTAATTCCATTTCTTCTATAAGATTGAATTTTACTTCTGTTTCTAATTCAATAAAATCCCTCAGAATAAAACTTTTCCCAACAGAGTAGAAATCGATTAGCCATGATTCTGAATTTTTATCAACAAGTATATTTCCACTATTCAAGTCGCCATGGACTATGCATTGATATAATGCAATTTGAAATGACCCTTTATTAATTAACCAATAAACTGGATTGATAAAATCACCCTTGATATTAGGGAATGATATCGTAGTATGTTTAAAATAATCTGGTGTCTTTTTTTTCAACCATTCGTTTTCTAATTTATCGAAGCTAAATTTGTAATAACCCTGATATGCATCAACTATATTTATGATCTCACGTTTTTCCCTGTCCTTATACCAATGCTCACATATCCTAAATACATTTTTTATTGATTTACTAACTGATGTCCATTCATGAGTTTGATAGTATTTCTTAAAAGTAACTATTGTTTCTGCAGAATCTCCTATGAGTGTGTACTCAATACCACCTAATAATTTTGTAAGAGCAATATTCTTTTCGATTCTTGCGGTACGAAAAGCTGCGGTTTTTGGCTTTACATAATCTCTGTAATTGGAGTACTCAATCAAGATATCATCTTTTAAACCTATTTTAATGATTACTGGAATACTCAAGCCACTTTTTTCTTTTGTAGCATGCACCTTTATTACAACTGTTTCGCTATATCCACCCACATTCAATATTTCTATATCAGCTCGCTTTTCCTCATAAAATAGTTTTTGTACTACTTCTATAATTTCTTTTGATAACTTCTCTTCGTCGTAAGAACTTTCTTTTATTCCTCTTATATGATGTAATAATATTTTTACTAAACCATCGATTGAATTTTTTCCATCAACATAAATATCTAGATCAAAATTAATTCTAACATCTTCTCTGAATATTCTATTTATCTCTTCAATTGTATCTTTCCAACCCTTTGTAGTGATATCTCCTTTAAATATCCATCCATCTGTAATTGGCATCCCATGCATTTGCTTCTTGCTAAGCGAGTTAAATAATTCTACGGGAATATCATTTTGACAACCAGTTATAAATATTCTTCTTATACCTAGATCAATACCTTTGATAAATTCAATCCCTGAGTAATCATTTGGATCGTTGTCATCTATAAGATGAACATCGCTTAGGACTAGATGTATTGTGTTCGATTTTAAAATTTCCAGTGCATTATTCACATTTGAAGCCACCAGAATGTCAAATCCCTCTCTTTTCAGAAACGGCGGATAAGAATCTGTTACCGAGGAATTATTATCAACTAATAATATTGATCCTTTTGTGCTCATTGCTTTCAGGAATGACAAATAATACTATAGTTATGCAGGTATCAAGTATTCATTTAATATTGGGATAGTCTTATTCCATTGAATATCCTTTCTTAAATAATACCAAGCCCCGTGACGGAATGAATTTAGTGCGTCATCTATATCATAATGAGCAGAAACAAAAATAAATGGTATATTAGGGTGACTTTTCTTTACTCTATCAATTTCATCCTTGAACACTTCTGTTGCATAAAACGAATCAAATACCAATAAATCATATTTATTGAGATGATTTAGTTCAGCTTTGAAATCTCTATTCACTTGTACTTCGATATTAGAATCCAATAAGGCTTTTATAAAACTAGAATCCCAATATATTTCATCATCAATTAATAATATTTTCTTTCGTTCGTTTTTCATTTTATATTCCTTCGTCTACGATGATTATTAAGTTTTTCGTAGCATTTTGCTAATTGGCAATTCTATTAATACAATCGTGCCCTTGGGCGCGTTATTTGAGACAGTACATTTTCCATCATACCATGTTAACATTAAATTTACGATAATTGATCCCAATCCTGATGACCTAGGATTCTTGGCGCTTGTCACTGAAATATGATATAAATCATCTTTAATTGCTGGTGGAACGCCACATCCATTGTCAACAACCTCAACGTAAATATTCTCATTTTCCTTCATTGTTTTTACGCTGATTTCCTTTTCCTTTTCGTTTTTCATAGATTCAAAAGCATTTTGAATTATTGATGAAAACGAGGCGCTCATCAATATATGGTGGAAAACAACATCAGGTAAATCTTTTAATTCTAAGTTGATTTTTAATTCCGGATGTTTCTTTGATAATCTATTAACTTCGTCTTTTAAAATTGTATTCAAATTACCAATATGATCACGAGTAGAAAGAGGAGAATACCTAGGTGCTTTTTCAGATAGAATTGCGTTATCAAATTTTATTCTATTTAGCGCATCCGAAGCCGTTGCAGATAGATTCTTTTCCATTTCTAATAGATCTATGTTTGTCCGAATAGAACTAGTAATCGATTGAACATTATGGCCGTAATCAGTAAACATAATACCTTTTATTGCTACTTCCATGGCACTAATTAAGGATCTCTGTAAATTAATTAGTTTTTCATTTCTCTCTGCTACAAGAATAGCCAAAGAGACCTGATTAGACAATCTAAATAAAATATTTTCGTGTTCTTCTGAAAAAGCATTTTCCTCTTTATTTTCAACATTTATAACTCCTACCAATCTTCCCTCATCTGACAATAGTGGAACCGCCAATTCTGATAACATGGGTTTATCGACAAATTGTATATAGATTTCCTTCCATTTAGGATCCGATAAATTTTGAATTCTTAATGGTTTTTTTGTCTCTGCAACTATTCCAACAGCTCCTGTGCCAATCTTTTGCCTTTTTCCAAATTGAGATTCTGGCACAAGAACAATCAATTCTTTATTACTAGGATCCATCCATGTAATATTACCCGTTGATGAATTTGTAAGCTTCATTGCTTGCTCTAAGACAGGTTCCAACGCAACAACTAAATCTGAAGAAGAAAAATAACTTTGTAGAATTTGCCTATCAAGTCTTCGTAACATCTCAAGTTCTGCGTTCTTTTTTACTAATGCTTCATCTACATTTTCATAGATAATTGAATTCTTGATTGCAATCCCTGCAATCGATGCAAAATTTTCATAGAAAATCATATTCTCTAATGGAAATGTACGCAGTTGTCGGAAATTAAAAAACATGCCTCCTAAGATTTCTTCACCAACTTTTAATGGTAAAAATACTGCTGATTTTATCCCTTCTCTTGTTGTGAATGGTCCTTTAAGATCTGATTTATCAACATTTTCTGCTTCAAATTTCTTCCCCTGTAAGATTAATTTTCCAGCAACCGAATTTCTTATGATTGGTCCTTTCATCAAATCGACATTTTTCACACCGTTAAAAATTGGTACTTTTAGATTTCCAGTTTTTTTATTTACCACATAAATAGTTACTGCATCAATTATCAAATGTTTGACACACAGTTCGGCTAATTTATTTAATATTTCGTCTAATTTTACTAGCGATTCTATGTCTTGAGTTAACTTAAAAAGTATCTTTGATGCTTCAACACTTTCCTCTAACCTTTTCTTCATCCGTGCAAATTTCAGTGCCAACGAAGCAACCGGGATGAACATTTTAATACGAAATTGCATTTTTTTGCTGAATCTCTTAGGTCTCAAGAAATTAAAAAAAAGAACACCAAATTCTTGTCGTCCAATTTTAAGTGCTACACCGACAAAGGCTTTAACTCCCTCTCTTGAAAGAAATTTACTGTTTCTAATATTTTTATCTTTAATTACATTTGGTACAGTATAATAATTCTTCTTAAGCACTAAAGTAGACAAACTTTTAGTTCTTTGTTTATCCTTTGGTCTCAATTTGCTTTTTGTTCCATATGAAGCAACATTTTTTAAGTCATAGAATTGATGGCGATCTGGATCGTATGGATAAATAATTGATGAAGAACAACCGGTGAGTTTACAGGCTTGTTCAACAATTTCCGATAGAATTAGCCTTGATGAAACACTTGATTTCAGTATTTCGGATAGAATTACACTAATACCAACTTCTATATCAGCGACGGGATCCCGCTTTTTCCCCCTTAAGCTTTCTCTCTTTTTCATTTACGTGAACTTTCTATCGGAAGTTAGCCTCATAAACTTATTGCATCAGATGTTTTGTTTAAAAAGTCTGTCGCTTAAGCTTGCATCTACTGAAGCTTTTGCGCAAGACAGATTAAAACATCATGAATTAAATTTGTACGTTACGGAAACCAGATTCTGGGAAATCTACTTATGCAACGTACTCTTTTATATTTCTTCAAGCAACATTTTTTTAGACCGAAATCGCTGTTCATCTCAAGTAACAGAAACTCACTATCCACACTGCAGCTTGAGCGTGGGGTTAACTGGCATAGCCTTCATAGCCCTATAAATAACCTGTTTTGACAGTCAAGCCAATTTGAAATCTCAGCATTTTGATAAAGGTTAGTGTTAGTCTCTTTATTTCGGCTATCGATTCTCTTCAAATTATTCTACCCAACAAATCTTACTGATCCCCTTGGAGACCACTGTCAATTAATTCGTCGATATGAGTCATATGCATAGTGTCCAAAGACTGAAAAGATTTCTCTACATAGTCAGTAGAATAAAAAGTGTTGTACAAGAGTCTACATTCTACTCTAATATTAATACAACAAAAGTTCTCGCCATCAAAGGAGTTAAATCATTCATTCCCTTAAAAATTTTTGTATAACAACTTAATAGATCAATTTAAGCCAACAATGGAGTAAAATTAATTTTATAGAAATATATTTTGGGATTGAAATAATAGCCCTGACGCATTACCAGACACCAGGGTTTAGGGAGGCTAACTATGCGCCGTCGGGGAGACAGCGTGGGAATATGGTAAGAAACGTTCAGATTTTTGTCAACTAAATTCTAAAGTGATACAAAGTCCCTAACACCGAGCACAATAACAGGATCATAATAGAGGATGTAATTTAACCGGGAGCGCTATCACACTGAAGATATTCTGTCGGTTATTCAACCTTTGTCATAGCCATCAATATCTACGGAATCATTGTCAAAATCTCCTTTGCTACTTTGAAGACACCCTCACCAAGACCCATAATGCGATTCTGAAGTTGAGCAATACTCTCATTCTGTTGGGTAGCAATTGTAATTGCATTGATTAATTTATCAAACGACTCCTTGTCTGACACTTTCGGTCGTAACAATTTGAGATCTATTGATGTGTTTTTTAAAAGAGCCGCTTCCTTATCTTGAAGAGCCGCATCCACTTTTTCTCTCGTCTTTTTTGAGAGTTTTCCCATTCCGCCTGCCGAATCGTTTGAGTTCGCCATTTGGACTCCTCCTTAATAATTACTTTATTGCCTTGGCCGTTTTATTAAGTTTTTGTTTAGCTTCCGTGACAAATCCATCGGCTTTCTTTATTGCGTCAAGCCCTTCCTTCGCCTTACCCGATGCATTAATCAATGCACTGTCTATCTTGTCACGTAAATCCTTTATATGCATCGCTGAGAGTAAATTATCTTGGACCTCTTGAACATTGCGTAGACTATTAAGATGTGCTGTAATTGTTGCATTTGCTCGATAGAGGCGGTCGAACGCTTCATTTATTGACGCCGCAAGAGTGTTTTCTTGGTCATTAAGCGGCTTTAATAATTCTTCCTTTTTTCCTTCGATTTCGTTTACAGCCGCTTGAGACCAAAAGCGAACGGTGGCAAGAAGGCCTTGCTCTTCTTTTCCAGATACAGGCTTGATAAAATCACCTTTCTCTTCGGACCAAACAACGTCACCCTTCACAACATCGCGAAGGCGGCCATCTTCTATCCACGTTGCGATATACTTCGGTGTCCATTCCTCATTTAAATAACGAATTCTTTCGTTCTTAAATCCTTCAAAATGCTCATGGATGAGAGCATTGTAGGAAGTATGAATTGCCGAAATGTCCTCCCCCATCAAATACGAAAGTTCTACTACTTCTTTAGGAACACTCGAACATCCGGGAATTAACAATCCTAATCCAAATATTACCGGATAAACAATGGACCATCTTTTCCTTTTCTTCATGTCATGATGCTCCTTTCATCGAATTAATGGTTCACAATACATATCCATTAAGAGATTTAAAGTACAGATAGACTCTAAGTTTGACAATTTGATTTTCTTAGACCTCAATTCGAATTCATTATTCTGACTGAAAAACAACACCCGCACGATATTATGGTGGCGCAATTTTGTAGATTGATTAAATCTACTTAATAGCCTGTGTTACCTAGAAAGAATCGATTTCGACTTACCCCCTATTTTCAATTTGACTCGGCTATCAACTTCTTCCCATCAGTCTTAAATACAATAGTTCCATCAGAAGAAGTAAAATAAATTCCTTTCTTGGATTTGAATATCAATGGCTTTTCGCTCTTTGCACTCTTCGGCTTTTTATCCGGAAACATCTGTGCTTCCCACTCTTCATCGAGTACTCGTGAAGTGTATTGTTCTAATCGCCTGACAACACTTTCTTTGGGCAAACGAAAGCTCTTTGTTTTAGGGGACTCTGATGCAACACCAACGGAGATCACGCACATGCTTGGAGATGCCAGTTGTACGAATTCCTCACTGCTCGCTGTATTGCTCCCATGATGACCGGCTTTCAAAACATCGACATCGAGCGCTCCGATATTGCCATCTTTCTTCAACCTTTCGATGATCGATTGCTCTTCCGGTTCCTCAGCGTCACCGGTAAGCAGAATTGAGATACTATCACATTTTACCTTTAGTACAATGGAGTTGTCGTTTTCGTTTGCATCAACAGGGCTTGGTGTTCCGGCTAATGCAAAAACATCGACACTTGCAAAAGGATCGAGGATGTTGTCTGTATAGACACCGTTCTTGCCTTTAGATTCTATTAGCTGATCAGTAATCTGTGTGTGTTTGATAGATTTCGATTTCAGAAGTTTCTCAATGTCCTTGACTAATTTGTTAGCTTTACTTTTATTGAATTTGCACCCAACGCCGTTATCAATATAGGTTGTGACTTTGAACTTGTTCAGAACTTTCAACATTCCCTGAATATGATCCTTATGTTGATGACTTGCCACTACTACATCGATAGTACTTTGATATGCTTCGTGTCCTGATTCAGCAAAGAAGTCTTGAAGAAATTGCAACAGGTGGTCAATGCCGTAATTATCCCATGAACCAGCATCGATAAGCATACAATCCTTTGGTGGGATTTCAAGAAATATTGCATCTCCCATTCCAACATCAACAACATAGACGCTTAATTTTGGATTGGGAATATCGACTTTACCCTGTGCACTGGAAGTGGAATATCCAGATAGGATAAAAAGAACATAAAGGATAAAAGGAAACAGAATTGGCTTTTTATGCATGGTAATTCCCCCTTGGTAATAATTTTAGTAGTTTAACGTACCAAATTTGCAAAAACGAGAGTGAAATGTCAAGAAAGTCGACACTGACAGCGTAAATCAAAGGGAAATCGAGCGATTTCTGTCTGTACTTGACAAAGAGTCATGAATGTTTTATACTACCGGTAGAGCTAACCTGGCAACTGTCAAAACTACGTGCTCGAATTACGTCCATTCATCCTGATAGATTCTATTCATAATCGGTATTTTTTCTGTAAGAAAATACCGTAGCCTTTTTTCGCTGTTAGTGTATGCTTTGCATAAATCAAGAGGAGGAGTTATGCAGCCATATATTTCCCTCGACACATTAAAACTTATATCAGAGAGACCTGTTAACGAGATATTCAATTTATTCGTCGTCGTTGCAAAGGCAGTGTTTTTGATTGCGCCTATTACGATGGTCATTATCCAATTGGTGAAAATTCCTCTGCTGAGATTTTACCATGAAAAGAAACTAAAAGCATGGTTATCGGGATATTCCTATCCTATTCTTCCGACAACATATCTCTCTGTTCCAGCATTTAATAAACGACGCAAGGACAGATATGGCGTTGAATCAATGAGAAATAAAGAGGAATTACTTCCAACTTTAATTCGGCTTTCGACAGCGGGGAATACTTATGCATTATTCCAGCTTTCTATTGAACAGCTTTGCGGCCAACTTCTGGCTGCCGTACAGACTGTTTTTAATGATCCTCAAAACCACAGGGGATTATTAATTGCCTTAGCGAGTCCACAAAAAGAAGATTCCTTGAACTCCGATATCGATGTCCTCACTCCTTCCGGTGATAGCAATAAAACTTCTAAGAATAAAAAGAACAAACAACAAGAACAGGTTTATCTTGCGGCCCGGAGCAGGGTTCATTCGGCAATTCAGCGAAACATCGATTCATTACAGATTTCAGGTGCAATCGAGTGGCGTGCATGGCTAAAATTTGTATCTGCACTTGTCAGTGCTGTTATTGCCATAATTTTAATTAACGTTTCAGGAGTCTCTGATCAACTATTTCTTAAATTCATGTTTGTAATCGTCGTCGCTCCAGTAGCGGGTTATGTTGCATCGGTCTTACGAGATATTATTGCCGTTGTGGAAAAATTACGGAATTGATATCCATGAATCGCGCAATAACAGTTCGGAAAAGCAAATCCGGATGGGGTGTATTGGATGAAGTTCAACCAGTTGAGATCGGCGGATTAGAACCGGATGGACAATCGCCTTTTGTTCTGTTGATACATGGATATAATGTGAACCAAGATGATGCTCATAGTTCCTATCAAGGATTCACAAACAAGCTTGGCAAATGGTTACCGCCTTCCGTGATAGATACAATCTGGGAATTTTATTGGCCTGGCAGTCTGCCAATTCCCGGAATTTCGGCGTTAAGTTATCCGGTGCAGATAGGTAATGCAAAAACATCTGCAGACAGGCTTGCCAAATATATTAAGCAAGTTATTGGGAAATCTGTTCATCCGATTCCGATAACAATCGTAGGACATTCATTAGGCTGCCGTGTTGTGATGGAGACACTAAACCTTTTAGGGACTTTACTGCACCAGTTTCAAGTTTGTGTCATGGCAGCAGCGGTTCAGGTTGATGCAATCAATAACGGTGGAAAATTCAATAATGCTATCGAAGGAACAGATAATCGATATGCACTACATTCATCCAAGGATGCAATATTAAAGTATGCATTTCGAGCAGGACAAACAGCGGCTTTTGAAGGATTCTTTCCGGAAGCTGTTGGGAGCGACGGTAATCCACAATATATCTGGACATCCATAAGCAGCGATACACAATTGGGACATGGGGATTATTGGGATGCCGATATTTCAGCAGATCGGGTTGCATCGTATTTGGGAGTTGCCGTGCCAAACAGAATTGCGAGCAAAGTTCTTGATACAAATAAAATCATAGATCGGAAGATAGGTTTACAACCGTTTGAGGTACAAGGGAGATAAGATTCTTGTCGCTTCTGATGTTCCTAAAGCATGGTCTGAGAAAAAAGGGGAAAAACGCGGGAAAACTAAATCACTTTCAATTCACATTTTTGATGGAGGTTATCTATGCCGAGCGGGATTACACATATTCTTCTCATGAAACAACTTCATGATGATCTTCCAGAAGAAGACCTCGATATGATCTTTGCAGCTGGCAGAGATTTTTTACAGGTGGGGGCTGTCGCCCCAGATTTACCATACGCGAGTGTTTTTGATAATGATTTCTTTCTTACAACTCAGAGCGATCTCGCAGATAAGTTCCACTATGTTAAGACAAATCAAGTTCCATTAGTTTTGCTTCAAGAATTGAAGAGACGGGAGTCTCAGCTCTCAAAGGTAGAACGACGATATTGCTTTTGTTTCCTTGCAGGATACATTGCGCACGTTGTTGCAGACGGTATAGTCCATCCATATATCAGAGACAAGGTCGGAAATTACAGCGATCATAAGACAGAACACCGCAGACTCGAAATGGAACTGGATGTGATGTTGCTTCATGAGCTTACGCGAAGGAGTGGAGCGCCCATCGAATTAAATTATGCCAATATACACGATGAACTGGAGAATTTAAACAAGAGTACCTATCCACAACTTTCAACGATCATCGATATTTTCCGGAGTACTATTCAAGCGGTGTACGGTGTCTCATATCAACCTGATACAATCCTTGGATGGGTAACAGGATTGCATAGGATGTTCGACACTGCGGCTGGAAACTTTCCAGCTATTTATAGAAACATTGGTGTAGACTTGGCTTTTCTCTTTGCAGATTATCAAGACCTCGAAAAGCACAAGGATATTCTTTCGCTTACAAAACCAGTGGATGGTTTACCCAAGAATTTTCTCCAAAAAGATATAGTGCGCTATTTTGAAGATGTCATACCTCGGTTTTCTAAAATATATATCCCTTTGGCACAAAAAGCATACGATTATATTTACGGATCAGGCGCGGTACTTACGGAAGCAGATATTCCAGCGATAGATCTGGACACTGGCCGATTGATTGCATCCGATAAACTTGATCTCATACCAATATTCTGGAGCTAACCATGAAAAAACTCATTATTCTTTTTTCCATTATTTTCTTTTCTAGTGGCTGTTGTACTTTCCGAGGTCTGGATATTGGTGACCGTTTCCTGACGGCTTTTCCATCCGAGAATAATAAAATTCAAGGCGAACTATACTTAGATGTTTTTAACAATAACCTGGATACACTTACTTACGAGTATTACATGCATTATTTCTCCGATAAGGAAAAAACAACACCGTCTATCGAAGGAATCATGTGCACCGTAAAAAAAGCTGATCAACATTATTTTAAAACTAAAAAGAATGCGTTCCTGATATTATTATTCTACAGTGGTGAGAAGGAAATTATTGGAGATAATTCACATACAGCGTTTATCGATACAGTTATAAAATTACACCAGAATGACACTATTCCCTCTCTTGAGGCGGTTGCAGCAAAGATGAGATTTTAAAAAGTAATCTGACAGATGTTGAGAAATCAATAGAGTAATTCAAAATCATGTCAACTCATGCTAGTGGTGTCCTCCCTCTCCGCTACAATGCATGGCGAGCAAACAATAACATTAAGGGAAATAGAGGTAAATATGGCAGATGACTCGTTAAGCAACTCATCAAACAAACCCTTTCAATCTTCTGGCCAATATAGCAAAAGAAAAAGCAAAAATATTTTTCATAAAGTAAGAAAATACATATCATTTTTCTTGCTTTTTACTTCAGTGCTTATTGTTATCATTTTAGGAATATTTCAGAGATCGCTGTTCTATCGGGTCGCAGACATAATAAAAGTCATATGGCCTGCAATCATAGCTGCACTAACCATTTTTGGATTCGCCGTTAATGGTATTATCAAAAATCCACCTAAGTCATTTACTAGATTTCTTGAAAATGGTTTTCTGCAAATAGCGGCGTGGGAGCTGTTTTTATTCGTATTTGGTTTAACAGCATATGCATATTTGACTTCAAGACCAGGCGTCATCAATCTACAGCTGACTTATGCGAAAACAGATCAGAAAATAGCGGTACGTAGAACTTACAACGATACCATCCTTGTTCGGGATACTATTGATGCTCCGAGTTCTTTCGACGGTAGACCCGGAAATTATACTTTTGAGATTATTGAAAATAGCATTTACCACGATAAAAAATCGGGCACTCTAAATCCGGGCGAAACACTTTTAGTAAAACTCTATGACAAACGGATCATTAGCAGGTTAACTGTCAAATCGACACCCCCTGGAGCAGAAATCTGGATAAATGGCTCGGACACTAATCATTCCACACCTTACACGTTCAACGATCTTGAAAGAAAAACTTTTTTGATTGAACTGAAATTAAAAGGTTTTGAAGATTTTAAAGATTCAATTGACCTTTTGCAGTTCGAGCCAAACCATGAGAAGGATCTGAATAAAAATTATGGGCCAATAAAGCTCAGGAAGCTCTATAAGATACAAATTATTTGTACTTCTGATGACATAGAACTTACAATAAATAATAAGATCTATAAAGGGACCCAAAAAGAGATTTCTATTCCAGAGGGATCTAACATAATATTTAGAGTTCCTGGTCAATCCCCCCAGCATAAAGATGTTGACATTAACAGGAATCAAACAATTTTTATTCCCTGACAAAGAGGAATCATTTATGTTTTTAAATCTGAGAAAGTTTTTTCTATTTTATTTTCTTGTTATTTATTGGGGATCATATGCAGAAGGAAAGAACGATCGTGATTCCACTAAACAGGAAGTACGTATAATCTGGGTTAACAAGTTTAAAGAGCAATTGGGGAGATCTGATACTCTTTCGATTTTTGGAGACGCTTTTTTAATCTTCACATTAAAACCAATGTGCGAAGAATTATGCCGTATTTATAACTTATCCTTAAATAGTGAAAAGGATTTTTCTACACAAGGAAGCGCCAGCGAGGATCTTTCTAAAGTAACGAAAGAAAACGTGCAAATTGAAGACATATCAGGCAAAGATGTTGTGTACGGTATTATAACTGGATATGTAAGGACTGGTAATAAGTATATCATCACTTCAACTATCAACAAACCTATAAAGGGCTCGCATGGCAAAAATATGGGTTGGGGACCTGCGGAATATACTGCTCAAGATGAAATTAACTGCAAGAAAGATGAGGAAACAACTATTATTCTAGAATCAATAGCACGGCTGGCAAATCAACTTACTGAATGCTTGCTTAAGATATTCGATATGGAAAGGGAAATGTGGAGGATATATCCTCGCCCTATAAAAGGTCTCCCCGATTCTTTACTAAATCGATGGAAAGGTACACCGAAATATCTGTTGACTCAATTGGTTACTCAGAATGCTATGTTGCTGGAGGAAACGGATGAAGACAGTGTTGTTAGTGCATATCTTAATGTGGAACTAACCAGTAATCCATCGGATACGACTCAACTCCTTATTAAAGCCGAGATAAAGCCTGCGAAAGGAATAAAAAAATCTATCCCAATGGCTGCTTTTAACACATTTTATACAAATCGTAGTGGGACTTTTGAAGATGCAATAAAGGCGTTGGTTGAAGATCTATCAAAGAAATTAAATAAGGCCGTTCACATTTATAGTATTAAAAGAGGAAGCCCATGAAAAGTTTTCCCAATCCCTATCTACGCGGCATAATTTGCAAATGGTCTCTTCTATTATTTATCGTTCTTAGTGTACCATTGTTGCTGCAAATTGTAAGTGCGAATGAAAAACCATCCAAAAGCGTAACTGCCACTCTTGTTGTCACGAAATTTACTACGACGTTCCAATCAGAAATCGGTGAACAGTTTTCAAGTGCTTTGCCAATACTCTTTCAAGAAGGTCTTCAGGGTGATAAATACAATTGGTTGAAGGTGATTACTGATACATCTGTTTTTGTCCGAGGAAATAAGTTTTTATTAAATGGAAGCATACTAGATTATGGCAACAAATTCAACATAAACTTGAAGATTAGCCTAATAGATAAAGTAGGCAAAAGCAATTTATTGATTATAAAAAACTACCAAATATTGTCAGACAGTATACTGGTTCAGGTTAATAGGATGTCAAAGGAACTCGCTTCAATAATTCAAGAATCCATTTCAGTGTCCGAGAATAACGAGGGCATCCATGTATGGGTGGATTCTTTTAAATCCATGGTATCGGATTCTTCTCTAAATCAAGTAAGTGATTATCTTGCCTCATCTTTAATATCCGAGTTACATGATCTTCCCAATATATCTGCTGTCGAACGAGAGGATATTAGAACTCATTTACCGCCTAAGGAGGAGGTCTTTAATAATCTCTCCTTAATTGTTAGTGGAACGCTTCAAGCCGTCGGAAACTCCATAACTGCATCTGCATTGATATCAGACGTTTCAGGCGTCAAAAATTTTTATGAGGTGTCAACGACTGTCAATGCACATGATATTGTTGATATCCCACGAATTCTTGTTGAAAAGCTTAAAACATTTTTAAAGGTATATCAAGAAATATATAATAAGTTAGTAGAACTTCAGGGAACAAAAGATTTTTTTACGCAAGCAGAAAAGTACTTTAACAATTCAAATGATCCAAATGCTAAAGCAAAGGCAGAGGTAATGTTAAATAAAGCCTTGCAACTCGATCCGTATTGTATCCCAGCCCTTGTTCGACTTGGAGAATTACTTAAGGAAAAGCAAAACTATGACGATGCGATATCGATATATAAGCGAGCCTTGAGTATAGATCCTAAATTGACGGATACATACCTCGGCTTGGGTGAAACATATTATTATAATTCACAAGATAGTTTAGCATTGTGGTATTTCGAGGAGGCGATTACACAAGCTACAAGGAGCAAGAACACTAAAGCCATTTCCAAAGGCTACAGATGGCTTGGAGTACTAAATTCACAAAAAAAGAACTATTCTTTGGCAATTAATTATTTTGATCGATCTCTGAAAATAAACAAAGATGACAGCCAGACTTGGTATGGAATTGGAAATGCTTGCTTCCTTCGATATTCAGAGTTGTTCAAAAAAGTGAGCGATACAACAGATATATATTTGGCTATTGAATATTTCTGTGAAAGTGCAAAGCGTTTTTCCAATGATAGCACATCCGTAAGGAACCAAGCCTACCTGTTGAACTATTGGGCAAAGGTGTACTATGATGCCTGGAACAGCGAGGATACCTCTCTCACGAAAGATTACAAAGCGTCTTTAGAGAAAATGGCAAAGGAAAAATTTTTAATGTCGAGCCAGATAGAAAGCTATGACAAGGAATTAACAGCAGAGAGTTTGAACTATCTTGCCTGGTTTGCAAATAAAAATTTGGAAATAGAGGCGGCAAAAGAATATTCCAGAAAAGCAGTAATACTTGAACCCAAGGGCGAGTGGTCGTATCGTTTATTTGCATATATTTACGGGAATGATTCGACATATAGGCAAGAAGCTCTACAAAATATTCAGAAGGCTCTATACATCAAGCAAAGCGTAGCATCATATACAATATTAGGCAGCATTTACTTGAACGATGAAAAGTACGATAGCGCATATATGGCATATCAAAAAGCCAGGAATGTTGAGAAGAATATATCATTTGCAACAATAGAAGGCTTTTATCTATCGGGAATGGCGCTCAAAAAATATGATGAGGTCAAATCAGCATTGAATGAGTATCGACAACAAAGTATATCAGGAAACGATTCGCTCTGGTATTTTATTCAAATGGCAAAACTGTATAGAGAGATAAAGAAATTTGAATTGTCTCTGGACTATACTAGGAAGGCGCTTGACCTAGATTTAAAATACAAAGATGCTCAAGCTCTTTTAGATTCCCTGTATTATCATGATTCATATTTACCAGCCCTCGATGTAATGATAAATATACTGGAACGAATATCAAAAGAAGAAGGAACATCAAAAGCATATAATAATTTAGGATGGGCATATAGAGCTAAACAAACGTATAATAAAAGTTTAGATGCTGCATTGATGGCTATTCAGACTTCTCAAACAAAAGTAGACACTGCTGATGCATACTATCTCTGTGCTATGATTTACTATAGCCAGGGGTTAGAAGCATCTAATGCGATTGATACAGCGGCTGTACGAAATTATATGTCAACAGCAATACAGTACCTTGAAAAGGCAAGTAAGTTGTTTCCTAAATGGATCTCACCGCTTGCAACGTTGCAGATCATTTACCATGAGTTCATTATTGATTATGAAAAGTCGTATATGTTTGGAATAAATATGCTTTCTATCGGTTCATTGCCCCGAGATTACATATTAAACACTATAGAGGCAATGTTGTCGGCGAAGAAATTCGATGAGTCTTCTCACGAGGCAGAGAAAATACTTGTTGCTGACTCGTTGTTGGTGGCGAAGAAATTCGACGAGTCTTCTCATGAAGCAGAGAAAATACATATCACTGGTTCATTAGGAAATAGTCCTTTGAATCCTGACGAAAGACTTGCAATGGTGTTTATACTTATAGCATCAAAAGTTCTCAATGGAGATATCTTTGGCGGCTTCAGTGAGTTTGGAGGATTCAAAACAGATTGTTTAAAGCCACAACCAAAAAGAACATGGGACTGGACAGGGACGACGCTTTTTCTTAAAACATATGAACACTTAGATACTAGATATCGAACTATACTGCTTGATTTGATTAGTGTATTGAAATCCGATAAGAAAAACGAGATGCTTAATTCATTGAATAGCATCGAGAAGAATTGGAAGAGTCTTTTAAAATGATAAACGTGCGGACGCAAATCTTTTTGTGACCTAACCATTTTAATAAGTAAAGAGCCAAGGAATCAATATTATTCCGATGCATCCAAACGTCACTAACATACAGTGGTGACGTCCAATCCGTCACTCAATCAACATAGATGTCCACAGGTGTTATAAGAACAACTCAAATTATCTCTATTAAATATTCCCTTCTTTCCAATTGACTTTAACGACGGTACTTTTTACTAAGTTTAAAATGGATTACTTTTTGGGGGGCAGGTCCATCGCGGCTACTTGGCGTCAGATGGGAGTTTTTGTTTCACTGGCTTTGTGTTTTCACATTCTTCCTGCCCAGCCACCAGGATATTGAGGTAATCTGCTGACCTTTAAGGTATACAACTGAAGGTTCGGCAGAGGCTATTTCAATTCCCGTTGCCAGTGATTCTTAGGTGCATTTGTATAGAGTGTCATTTACAGCCCTTCGTAGGTCTGCTCTAAGAATGTAGGAGCGATTGATTTATCGTCGGTACGCCTAGTGGATGGCAACTCCTTTAAGATATTAGATTGATTATATCTATAGAATTCTAACAATTCTGAACACGAAATAATGGTAAAATATTGGGCATGGAGATGTAGAAGATTACATTGATAAATGTTCCATTGAAATAAATGACTAACTGAACATTATTTTATTCTGAAACACGATAGACTAGTATCTCAGGATCCGTCATTTCGTTAACTTTTTTCTTGACATCCGAATTTTTAACACAATGTAGGCGCAGTTTTGTTAGCAGATTGATATTCACCTTTAGCATCAAAATTATCGCATTTTAAAATAATATGTTATAATAGAGCGATATTAGGGTTATGTTAGGGTTTTAACACTGCTAAAATGCCGTTAAATTATACAAATGTATGATTAAAGAGGCATGGAAATAATAAATTAGCACATCGTATTCACAAAATTAAAACTCAGTGATCTTTATGTTCGTATTCTTTTTTTAAGAAAGCAGAATATATTCAATCTGAATATTCTCAAGTCGATTTATCTGGCAAAGACTAGCTTCATCTAGATCTAACACCTCAAGATTCTCAACCTGTAAACAGATGGACCAAAGAAAAATAATGACACAGTGCTTGATTGTATTAGTAAAATATTCTAATTTTATAGCAAGAGTTTTGCATGAACTCCCACAAATCACGAAAAGGACAGAGTTGACTTAACCACTTAAAATTTAATTCCAAGTTTCAAACATGCTCAACTCTTAAACCAAGAGTTGGGCATTTTTATTAAATGGGTAAACAATTGAAAAACCTTAGTCAAAACCGATTAGAAATTTATAATAAAATAAATCGGGAAAAGGAATATGCTGCTCAAATCATTCTTTTTTAAAGAAGAATTTAAGAGTTCTTGATACACAAATCTCATGCTTCTACACATTCAATCACAATGAAGGAGGAATACGTTATGACTTGACGAAAATTTAACCCAAATAATTAATCAACCCATTAATTTAGAATTAACCGATCAGGGAAATACGAACTCGGCTCCTATCAGAGTTTTATTCATGACGCAAAGGACAGTACTTGCGGTTACTTTCACAGTGATAGCTGTGGCAAAGAAAGGAAACCGCTATGCAGACTCCCAGTATTCCAGACGATCTGTGGAACCATCTTCCCCTCGTACTCCTGTACAGCTATCTTATCAACTGTAAAATCCGGCAACGAACGAAGCTTCTTGTTAATGGAAGCGTCGTGACTCTGAAGCGCGATGAGGTATTCATTTCGCCGGACGAAATATCAACAAGACTACAATTTTCTCAGCCGGAAGTTGAAAATGAGCTGCGAACCTTGACAGAACTCGAACATATTCAGTTCGAACGACAAGGAGCTTTCTTGCGTATCCATTTGAGCAGTCAAATGCTTCCATTGATGACCGGTGAATCCGGACTCGCTCCAGGTGACGGAAAAATTATTCCAATTACTTTCTCAGAGTTCAAAGAAAAATATCTGGAATATGTTCAAGAAAAAAAGCGAAATAAAACTTATGAAAACGCTCAAAGGGTAATGGAGCACTTTGCGAAATTCTATGGAAATGGTTCTCTGCATGAATTAAAACCAAAGCACCTTGAAGAATATTTCAACTACCGTAGGAAAAATAGTTCGAGAAAGTTAAGCAATGATACATTGCGGATGGATTCAAGGACACTTCATGGCGCATTAGAAAGAGCCATAAGATGGGAGCATATTCAAACAAATCCCTTTGACAGAAAAAAAGTTGAATTACCTGCTTGCTCTAATAAAAGAACACCGCTGATGACGAAGGAGGAGTTCTCTATATGTATGTCAATTATCATACATCCGATGCTCAGGAAACTTTTCGAGTTCTATGTATTGACTGGCTTCCGTCGCGGAGAAGCGCTTTATCTTCTTTGGGATAATGTCGATTTTGAGAACAAAGTAATCCATTTGGTCGACAGTAAATACTACTATATAAAAAATGGAAAACAACGAGATTTTCCAATGTCTAATGCCATAGAGACTCTTCTTCGGTCGATAGAACAAGTTAGTGAATTTGTCTTCACTGACGACGAAGGAAAGGCGTATAAAGAGAACTACGTAACAAAGTATTGGAAGAAGATCGTACGTGAGGTCGGCCTTGATTCAATCAAACTTCACAGTCTTCGTGCATCATTTGGATCGTGGCTTGCTCAGGACGGCGTCCCAAATATGACTATTAGAGAACTCATGGGACATTCACATTTTACGACAACAGAGAAATATCTATCAATAAATGTGGACAGCCAAAGAGAGGCGTTGAATAAACATGAGCAAAGTCAAAACAATTTGAAGACTAATGAAGACGCAAAACCCAAACATTCTTCATCGTCAAACGAAAAAGTTAACAGTTAAATTTGTTTTGATTGCACATAAAGATGATTTTTATTATATTTCAAATGTCGATAAATCACCTAACAGTTCACCTAACAGTTTCTCAGGAAGTAATGGGTGGAGATGGAGTGAAAATCGGCGAGAATAAGCAAAAATCATCTGGGGTCGTAGCTCAGCTTGGTTAGAGCGCCTGCCTGTCACGCAGGAGGTCGCGAGTTCGATCCTCGTCGGCCCCGCAAAAACGAGGATTTTTGATATCCTCGTTTTTTTATTGCCTAAACAGTTAGCGCTTTTATTAGAACCTATTTTACTCCCTCATTTTCAAATATAGTTTTCATAATTGGATGTGGGTTAAACCTTCCCTATTCAAACAATCCATTGGGAATTACGGTTTTTTCATGACTTTTTCTCTTTAAAAGTGGTCATATTACATTTTTATTTCAGCGACATGAGTTTCTTTGTTTCTGTAAACGAACCTGCCCCGACTACGTCGGGGTAAGCTTGTAAACGATAAAAATAAACTCCGCTTGGAAAACCTGAGGCATTCCATTGATGCGTATATGTTCCAGCATTCATTTTCTCTGAAATAAGTGATGCGACTTCTCTCCCAAGAAGGTCAAATACTTTTAGAGAAACATAAGCATTTGATGGAATATCAAACGAAAAATAAGTCGAAGGATTAAAAGGATTGGGATAGTTTTGTCTCAATGAAAAAATCTTGGGCGCGTCAACCATTACTTCCACACTCTGAGAATATTTGAAAGCTCCATCATTATCTATTTGTTTCAAACGATAAGCGTAACGGCCACTTTGAAGTTTTGAATCTAAATAATTGTACGTATGCTTTATATTACTCGTGCCGGCACCCTTAACAAATCCGATCTTCTTCCAATTCATGCTACCTTGAGACTGATCTCTGATAATTCTCTGTTCTACTTCAAAACCATAATTATTCACTTCTGTGGCAGTTGTCCATTTTAATTCAATAGAAGTTCCAAGAGAAGAAGCAGTAAATTCAGACAATTCAACGGGAAGTACTCCGTCAGAAATTTGAAGCAAATGATAAAGATAAAGATGCCCTAGATTTACATACCATATATTCTTCCGTTGGCTGATATGCTCTAAATGATTTCGAAAATACCATGAGTCACGATCTGCAAAGATGACCTGCGGATGCCACATAAAATGATAGATGCCACCACATGCAATAACGGCATCAAAGAATCCATTTAATGATGTTAAACTGGTATCTCCTCCACCCCAATCCGGTGCGCCAATTTCCAGAGAGGGCCAGAAAGGTACAAAATGGTTTCGCTGAGCATCCCAAGCAGCAAATGTAGAATCGCCGTATATATTTTCACGTATAGGATCTTTAGGTATACCAGTGTAAAGCCTTGATACAAGATATCCAGCTACGCCAACCAGTCGCTCGACTGTTGTATCATCATACCCATGTGGAGCAATCCAAGTATAGACATATCCTTGGCTTCCTGAGCGAAAAAGCTCAGGAAGTGTAAGATTAGCAAGGATGTCATTATGACTTCCCACGACCTCGCCAATAGGATCGGCATATGGAGTAAATCCATGGATACGACTATGTGAAGCAGCTTCTACGTATCCAGTATCTAATTGTTGCTGCATAACTAACCAGCCATTCGAGTCAGTATAACTTGTGACGATGCCAACAGTGACATACAGTTTATATGAACGAAAAATATCGAGTAATGGAGGATACAAAGGAATTGAATTGTAAACATAATCAGAAGAAGAATAATCGTCCGCGCTTACAGTTACCGCAGCAACGCGATTATCGTAGTACTTACTTATTCCACTAAAGGTCAGTGTAATTGGATTTGAACCATTCATAATTCGAATAAAGAGATAATCGCTAGTTGGAGAGAACGCGGCTGAGACATACGCTCTATTGTTAGTGTAGTCAAACCGCACTGCTTCTATGGCATTAAAAGTGTCCGCTGATGTTTTTTCTTGGAGTGGGCTCCAGCTATCACCACTTGAATATTTTCGTTGAGCAAGCAATCCGCTTAATCCTGAAGGAATATCCAATTGGTATGTCATAGGATACATACATCCATACTGAAGATGAAGAGTATGATCTATATTAACAATAAATTCGTTTTCTGACGTTATAGTCGTCGTAATTTGCGATCCTGTCTGGGCAAATATAAAATTAATAAAACAGATAGAAGGTAAAAAGAAAATGATTACTTTCATTTTATTGACTTTTCATTTAAATCAAAACGGAAAATACTTATATGCAATGGATTAAACGGAACATTCTTTTTCCCAATAAACGCCACCCCAGAGAAATGGGTGAACATGGAATTTGTAGTATTTTAACTTACCTTATCTATTGTAAATATGTCTCTTCATCTACACAAAATCAAGCGTTAAATACAATCAGATAGTAAAACGAAATGTAAACAAACGACTATTGTTCCTCCAAAAAGTAAAAAACCGCACCTCGAAAACCTAGCCCTGACGCACAACAAAACGACTAGGTTATCTTAAAAGTTCCCGATTGTTCAAGTCCCATTCCACTATGCGGGAAAACATTTTCAAACCCAGGCAATCTGGTAGACAGCGTTTGTTGAGAATATGAGACTATACACTCTTGGTGGAAAGGCAGAATATGTTGTTGTCAATGTGAGAATAAAGAGTAAAATTGTCTAAGTTTTTCATCGTAGAAATTCAATATTACGAACTCCTACGACAAAGAAACGATTAATGAAAATAGCATTAATCCAACTCCAGCATCACTACGGATTTTGCCGGCAAATTGACGTTGAGTATTCCTTTTTGCAGCTGAACACCGGAAAAAGGTCTTATCCTTACTTCTTCCGGTCTACCAAAATCATTATATGCATTCATTGTATCAGCAGTAATAATTTCTCCGGTAACTTTCTTTATTGATGCGCCGCGAACCTCACAGTTTAAATTTTTTCCTTTCGTCGGATCTAAATTTGCTATGCTTATGTGTATCTTTCCGTTTTTATCCTTCGACGCTGAAACGCTTAACGATTGTATTTTATCGGCACCGATAGAGTATTCTTCACTTTTCAATTTTACAGGTAACATGGTCGCATCCTGATGGACTGCATACATTTTAAAAACATAATAAGTTGGAGTTAATACTATTTTATCATTTTTCGTCAGGATCACAGATTGTAAAACATTTACAATTTGAGCAATGTTCGCCATTTTGACACGTTCACAATGGTTATTGAAAATATTTAGATAGAGCCCGGCTGTTACAGCATCGCGTAGTGTGTTTTGCTGGTACAGAAAAGCCGGATTATCACCCGGTTCTGGATCGAACCAGTTTCCCCATTCATCTGCAATCAGTGCAATTTTCTTTTCGAGGTCATAACGATCCATAATAGCAGAATGCTGGCTCAGGTTTTCATCGACAACTATTGTCTTTTGCATAGTGCTGAACCATTCATTCTCATTGAAATTGATTGCCGCTCCTTTCTTTGTCCAGTCATGGCAGATCGTATAGTAATGAAAGGAATATCCTTGAATGAGTTCGCGATTCTTTTTTGTGGCTTTCATAATGGTCTCTGTCCAATCAAGATCATTTGAAATACCACCGGAAAGAATTTTATATTCTCCAGGGCAAAAGGTTGAAAATTGTTTGTAAAGATTTGAATAATACTCGGCAGTCATATTGCCTCCGCAACCCCAGGTCTCATTTCCAATGCCCCAAAATTTTACTTTCCATGGTTCGCTTCGTCCATTGAGACGGCGCAGGTTTGCCATCGGACTGTCGTTATTGGAATTGACGTATTCTACCCAATCTCGCGCTTCTTTTATTGTTCCACTTCCGATATTGATAGAAAGATACGGTTCGGCACCGAGTAATTCACAAAAATCTAAAAATTCATGAGTACCAAAACTATTATCTTCTACAACTCCGCCCCAAGTGGTGTTTACAAACTTCGGCCTTTTTTCAACTGGACCTATACCGTCCATCCAATGATACGTATCTGCAAAGCATCCTCCAGGCCAACGAAGAACAGGAACGTGGATGGCTTTAAGTGCATCCAAAACATCATTGCGAATGCCGCGCGTGTTCTGTATCGGGGAGTTTTTGCCAACCCAGATACCACCGTAAATACACCTACCAAGATGTTCTGCAAAATGTCCATAAATATATTTACTGATTGTTACTTTTCCGGAATCAGCATTTACAATCAAAGTATTCGCAGATTGCTGTGCATTGGTTCCAAACGTAATGATGAGCACTAGACAGGATAGAGCGATAATATTTTTCATGATTTCTATCTTCTCCGTATATATAATTTATGAATATGTAATGGATTTTATTTTAAACCCAATTGTATACAGAATATGAAAATCTTTTGATTGATTCTGGAATGTTTGTTGTATTTGAAACGACAGCAATCAGTTTGTTGCTTCCGTTTTCATCGTTTTGTATATTAATGCATAATTAAACAAACAACTCTGCACCCATAGCTCAATTGGATAGAGCGGCAGCCTACGGAGCTGTAGGTTGGGGGTTCGACTCCCTCTGGGTGCACACAATGAAAAAGCCCTGTTTATCCAGGGCTTTTTCATTTGAAGAAAATTTTCCTTACTATGTTTTCCAACTTATTCTAAAACAATTTTCATCTGGCATACTTCACAATCGAATTCAAGTCTATATCGATTCCTTGCATCCTGCAAAAATAGCGGTTCTACATTGGAAATACTTTTCCCTGTACATAGACCACATTGGTAACGCAAACAGTGCTTCATCGCCATTACAGTCTTTCCTTCAGTTACTTTTTGCAGCTCAAATGCTTTCTCTATTTTTTCCACACCATGCCTATGATAGAATGCTTCCGCCCTCTTGTTTGCAACGTTCGCTAAATAATCTAATTGTTTTGCCGGATATAGTTCATTATTAGGTTGAATAAAAGAGATTTGTCTATTGTACTGTTTCAACCGCTCTTCTTCTAATCGGCATATTCCTTCACGCCGCATTTCATTGCACACACTAACGGGAAGAAAATATGGCTGACCCCATACAATATTCATTTCTTCGCAGATAAAGATCGAATCACCTAATTTTGTAAGTTGACGACGAATAGTTTCCCCCACTTGATTTCTTTTTTTTGCAGGTTTTTTTTCGCAAACTCGCTCAACTTCTATTTTCACACCATTTTCATCTTCAACGTGAAGAGCAAAGCCATCATTTATCTCAACGAATTGCATTTTAACTGCTATTAGACGTTTTGTCGTATCTGCTTGGAGTTCCTTAGCAAACACATAATCATAATTGCGATAGATCGCCGCCCCAATTTCAAGTTCATTAATTTCCGATGGAAATATCTTTTTCCCTTCTACCATATTTATATTTGTACCGCGTAAATCATTTTGCATATCGAAAAAACAAATTCCATCTCCATTATGCAATATCTCTTCTGTCTCGATAATAAAGCAATTTCGTTCTAATTGTTTCACTTTTCCTAAATATGCACCAGTAGATTTCGGCGTGTAGGGGGAAAGAATATCTTTACTCCGTCGTCGGATGAAGTATTCGGTAAATCCTCTATTAAATGTTTTAAATGGATTTGGTTGGAATGCTACATTTGTTTTCCCTGACGATGCCCGTACAAGTGACCTATCCTTCTCTATTATCTCATCAATTCTTTGTCTGTAAAATGCCGTTACATTCTTAACATAATTGATATCCTTCAGACGTCCTTCTATTTTGAATGAAGACACACCGGCATCAATTAAATCGCGAAGATGTTCTGAAAGATTCAAGTCTTTGAGTGAAAGCAAATATCTGTTCTCTTCAAGAACGCGTCCCGAACTGTCTTTTAAAGTGTATTGTAAACGACACGGCTGAGCACATTCACCGCGGTTTGCGCTTCTTCTCTGTGCCGCCTGACTAAGATAGCATTGACCGCTGAAACTGACACACAATGCACCGTGGATAAAAAATTCCAAATCTATTTTTGTCTTCGATCTAATTTCGCACAATTGCTTTAGTGATAATTCCCGCGCCAGAATAACACGCTGAAATCCGACTTTCTCAAGAAATTGGATTTTCTCTATTAAATAATTGTGCGTTTGTGTGCTGGCAAAAAGTGGAATAGGCGGTAAGTCAAGTTCCAACAATCCCATATCCTGAATAATCAGAGCATCAGCACCTGCCTCACAAATTGATCGAACAAGAGCGAGTGCTTCGTCTAATTCATCATTATACAAAATCGTATTTAGTGTAATATAGACCTTCGCCCAATAGTGATGTGCGTAGTTCACAAGTTTAACTATGTCGCTTAACGAATTACTTGCAGCGGCGCGCGCGCCGAACTTTGGGGCGCCAACATACACCGCATCAGCACCATGATTGATTGCTGCTATGCCTGCTTCTAAGTTCTTAGCGGGAGCGAGAAGTTCTATACGTCGGACATGTTCTTTTTTATTCATTCAACAATTTCCTTTAAATTAAGGTAGAAAAACTTCTCTTCCCCCTCAAATTGATGGCAAAGAATAACTACCATAAGCGTTTAGCAACCTTTCGCATTTTCTCGTTTGTTTTCATCCAATATTTCAATTCTCTGAGATTTTTTACAGGCTGATAGATTGCTTACTGAATAAGATTTGTTGTTGAATGCATATTTCTCAATCGTCTGCTCCTAGCTTTCTTCAATGAAAATCCGGATTGTGGATACTTGAATGAAGCCTAAGTTCTCCATCACCATACGCGTTCCATCTTCTGAATATTCTTCTCTTTTTTCTTAACTAAGTTTCTATATACACTCAACCCTTCCCTGCCCTTCGTAAAATTTATATAACATTTCTACAATCAGCGTTTTCCTATGACCACCTCTCATTCCTTTAAAGCGATTATTTCTTCGTTTTTCATCGTTTTTCAGTGTTTTGCTCTCACCCATTTTTATGGTCCTTCTCATGATGTATATGCCACAGGAGTAAGGAACAAAGTATTAAATCAAAGGAGTGAGAAATGTTACAAAATCGATTAATGCCTTTTTTAACCAATCTTTCAATGGTTTTACAAACTATTGGTGAGACCAGACTTAAACGAGTGCTAATTTTAATGCTATTTGCTATCCCAGCTCTCGCTGGTACTAATTATTATGTTTCGTCAAGCGGAAATGATGCCAACAATGGCACTTCTCCTGCAACGCCTTGGAAAACTACCAACCCAACATCTCTTTTTGGCTACAATTGGGCAACACCGCATTGGTATCAAGGTGATAGTTTATTGTTCAAACGTGGTGATACTATCAGTGGCGCTTTTAATATTAGTGCAAGCACAGGTATCGAACATCCTTCATTCATTGGCGCTTATGGAACAGGAGCAAAACCGATTCTTGTTGGAGATTTGAGGAAAAATACTTGGCAAGCAATACCTGGTCGGACTGGATATTATAAAACCTTTGTTGGTAGTTCTTATCTTTATTATGCTTATGAAAAGATAAATGGCGTATATACTGCGGTTACGCGTGCTGGTGATGTAACACCTGATCTTAATACATGGCTTAATAATCTTGCAGCAGGTTGCGCGGGCCCAACATTAATACAAGACACACTTTATTATCATACACACGATAATGGTGCGGTAGGTCCGATTGTATTTGCCTTGCAAGGTGGAATGGTATCAGGTGTAAGCAATGTGCATCCTATGATGATTCGTGATTTAGAATTTCAAGGAACAAGTAATGGTATCGGACTTTCTGATGATATTTCAGTCACAGTAAGACAAATAAAGATTCGAAATGTTTGCGGATACGGAATATATGATTTGCGCGGTAAAAACAATCTCATTGATTCTTGCAGAGTAGATACTGCTGGATATACAGCATATTATCAAACGCAATCCGAGCGGACGATTTTTCGATATGATAGCGTTAATCAAGTAACTGATACGGTCAGAGGCGTATACACTCACGGAGCTGAAAAAAATGCTTTCGGTAGTGAAGGAACAACTGATTATACCACAGGTAAGTGGACGCTGATTGAGTATTGTTGGTGCAAAAATGTTTATGGTGCTGTAGATGCCTATTATAATCAATCAGATACAACGCGATATTGTAATTTCTACGCCCAAGAGGGTGTCTTTGGTATGGGAAAAAATATAGCGATCTACAATAATACTATTACAGGCCAATCGCCCACTTATGGTAGAGGAATAGACGTTGCTTCGGACTATAATGTAACAAGAGTGACGAATAACACTCTAATTAACTTTGGAATGAATGGTGGCGCGATTGATATTGAAGCTAATATAAATGGTGGAACCGCAATTGTTACAGGTAATCAAGTACAGGTGTATAATAATGGTTCGTCAAGATATGCCTATGTCTGGACGACGACGGGTGTAACAATGAGTGGCAATTCCTACTGTGGCAGTGGCAATGCAACTTGGTACACAGGAGCGTGGCCTAGTTTGAAACAGTATGCGACTCTTGCAGCATTTCAAACTGCCACAGGACTTGAAACAAATTCGACATGGTCATCCATTGCCATCCCTCTTCCAGTAGAAGTAACTTCATTCAATGCAGTGACAAAAGGTAATACGGTTGAATTGGATTGGAATACAGCAACAGAGGTCAACAGTTATTCGTATGTAATTGAGCGTCGTACAGCCGCTCAATGGGAAAGTATAGGTGAGATACCTGCAGGTGGGACAACCAATGCACCGCGAAGCTATGTGTATGTAGACAGTCTAAAGAATGTCAGTAGCGGAAGTATCTTCTATAGACTGAAATCCGTAGATACTGATGGAGGTTTTCAATACAATGGTGAGGCTGAGGTCTTAGTAACGACGGCAGTCACAACGGTAGTTACGACAACCATTCCGAACATCTATATGCTAAGTCAAAATTATCCTAATCCATTCAATCCGACGACAACAATTAACTATCAGTTACAAAAAGGCGGCAGTGTAAGCCTGAAAGTATACGATATGCGCGGGCGTGAAGTCGCAACATTGGTGAATGGGGAAAAAGAAGCTGGATATTATTCAGCAATGTTAGACGGTTCGAAACTATCGAGCGGCACTTATATTTATCGCTTACAGACTGGTTCGTTTACAGAAACGAAAAAATTAGTTTTGCTTAAATAAGCTATTAAGACATCACTTTGGATATACGTAAAAGAGCCTCATCAGAACTCTGATGAGGCTCTTTTATTTTACTTAAGGCAGTTTGCTCTTCAAACGAAGAATACTGACTATTAGATAATAGAAAATACAGAGTTAAATCCGTAAGATAATCTTACTGATCCCATACTTTTATAGTGTGATTTATGATGCCAACTCCGTTGTTTTCTTAATTATCCTCTGAGCTTCTCTATCACTATGATTCCCAATGCGCTCTTCACCGGAATACTGTGGAACAATCTTTTTTAATAATTGATAAACAAGTTCTGTTTTGTCCATTTTGGCAGCATCAATAAGTATGTTGATATCTTGCATGAATGCGGATTGATCATTGTCAAAATTATTGATAGCAATTTCACTTTTCGGCAGCGCAATATTTTGATCTACGATATCTTTACATACAAAGATCTTTTCATGCGTCGACCGTTCAGCGAGTTCATGACCATAGAAAAGTTCTTCATGCATTTTTTCCCCTTTTACTAATCCGGTGAAGACAATATCGATATCTGTGCCTTCTTCCAAACCACTCAATCGAATAAGATCGCGTGCAAGTTCTACAATCTTCACTGGCTGGCCCATATCTAATACAAACGTTTCGCTACGCATTCCCAAAGCACAAGCCTGAAGCACCAGCCTAACAGCTTCTGGAATTGTCATGAAAAATCTTGTTACATCTGGATGCGTTATTGTAATTGGGCCTCCATCATTAATTTGTTTTTTGAAGATAGGCACAACGCTTCCCCGACTTCCCAAAACATTTCCAAAGCGCACAACCACAAACGGACGTTGATAACGTTCTGCAGCATCATGGACTACCAACTCTGCAATACGTTTCGTCACGCCCATAACACCTGTTGGATTAACCGCTTTATCGGATGAAATCATTACGAATTTTTGAACACCATGAATTGCCGCAAGCTCAACCAGATTTTGAGTACCTGCAATATTGTTGCTAACGGCATCAGGCGCATTTTCTTCCATAAGTCCAACATGCTTATGAGCTGCCGCATGAAATATAATCTGTGGCTTGCATTTTTCCATCACGTAGCCCATACGTTTTTGGTCTCTGATATCTGCAATAACTGTTTTAAATTTTACCGCTTGACTTATTGCCACGCCATGTTTGGTTTTCATTTCATTGGCAATATTGAAAATTGTATTTTCGCCGTGCCCTAGCATAATAAGTTCTTTAGGGCGGAATCGAGAAATCTGTCTGCAGAGTTCACTGCCAATTGACCCCCCCGCTCCAGTCACCATAACACATGTACCTTGTATCAATTTCTCCACATTTATTTCATTAATTTCTACTATATCACGACGCAATAAATCTTCGATTTGAATCTCGCGCAATTGCGCCACGGCAGAACCCGCAAGAATCTCAAACACACCTGGAATAGTTTTATTCTTTACCTTAAGCTCATTGCAAACGTTAACAACATTCCGAATAACTTTCCCCGATACGGTGGGCATTGCGATAATTACTTCACTAATATTATTTTCTCTTACAACTTTTGGAATATCTGCAAGACTACCAACTACTTTAACACCGTTGATAAACGCATTTTGCTTTGTCCTATCGTCATCAACAAATGCGACGGGTCTCATAGCAAGATGCGGATTTGTGCGAAGCTCCTTCACAATCATCGAACCAGCAATACCGGCTCCGACGATTAGCACTTTTTTGCTGTCCTCATCCATGCCACTTCGTTCATTTACCACATAAGCAATCCTTATGGTAAATCGAACCGCAGCAATTAATACCATTGTTATTATGCCGTCTATAAAAGGCATAGAATTGGGAAATTCAAGAGGAATAATTCTCGCCGGCTTTAGAACCGCAAAGAATACGATTGAACACACAAACCATGAAATCGTTGAGCCGAAAGCAAGTGCCGCAATTTCGTCAACGTCAGCATAACGCCAATAGTGTGTATAGAAATTCATAAATTTGAATATGCTCAATCTCAGCAACATAAATATTATTGTATATATTACTAAAGGACTTATAAGCTTGTCTATCGCAGTGAATGCCTCAAGCCGCATGATTAATGATATTAGCGGACTGAGTAAAAGAATTATGATATCTAGCAACAGAAGTTGGCGATTCCGTATTCGAAGTATAGTTTTTATAAAACGTTTTTTCATAGAATCACTTCCCCCCCAATATTCATTCGCATATATACAACTCGCATTATAAATAACAATTCATTAATTCAAAAATTACATAAATAGAGAAAAGAATTTTGTGATATACAATACATTATGGGAAACTACAGATTTTTCGTAATATATCAACTACACGTTGTTGATCGCTCACCATCATTCCAGAACCGCTTGGCAGACAAAGCCCTTCCGCAAAAAGCTTCTCGGTGACGGCACCGCCTCTAACTCGACAAGATTGAAATATTGGTTGTAGATGCATTGGTTTCCAAAGCGGACGCGATTCAATATTTTCTTTTTCGAGCTTAAGCCGAATATCTTCATTTGTAACCTTTGATTGTAAAGGATCGACTGTAATACAAGTAAGCCAATAATTTGGCTTGCCATATGATGCAATTGGCATAAAATCGATGCCTGAAATATCAGACAATGATTCTCGATAGAATTTATTGATTGCTTTTCGATGTGCTATTTTCTTGTCAAGATTCTCTAGTTGACCCCGCCCCATTGCAGCGAGAATATTACTTAGACGGTAATTATAACCAATATGAGAATGTTGATAATGAGGAGCCGCATCACGTGCCTGTGTCGCTAAAAAACGCGCGCTTTCTATAAATTCTTTATTTGACGATACGAGCATACCGCCACCGCTTGTTGTAATAATTTTATTTCCATTAAAAGAGAGAACACCCATTTTTCCAAATGTGCCGGCAAATTTACCTTTGTACGTCGCACCAAGCGCTTCCGCCGCATCTGCAATAACCGGTACACCATACTCATCACAGACCTTTAGAATAGGATCATAATCCGCGCATTGACCGTACAGATCAACAACAACTAATGCACGCGGAAGTTTCCCTTTTTTTCGACAAGATTGGAGTTCTTCTTCCAGCAGTAATGGATCCATATTCCAAGTGGCAGCGTTGCTATCTATAAATACGGGGGAAGCACCGCAATAGGTAATAGGATTCGCCGATGCAGCAAATGTGAATGTTGAACAGAGCACTTCGTCCCCCTGTTTAACTCCACTAAGTAAAAGGGCAAGATGCAATGCTGCCGTACCACTGGAGAGTGCTGCTGCATATGAAACACCTATATGTTCACAAATGTCGTGCTCAAATGCATCTACCTGAGGGCCTAAAGTAGTTATCCAGTTTGATTCATAGGCTTCGAGTATAAGCTCGCGTTCACGTCCATCGAGATCAGGAGGAGATAGATATAGTCGTTTCATAATTAGATGAGAGAATGTAATAATATTTTGTATCTGATGTTAATAAAAAAATTGTATAAATTAACGGTGCGAAAAAAACAAGTTGCTGGACTATGACAAAAAGAGGAACACCAAATATTACGTATAATACCATATTAAGCCTTTTTGTTCAACTACCAAAATTTATTTCTATTCATTTATCTGCAAGATTGCCATAACCTCGGCAAACCGAGCATCAACATTTTCTATCGCTTTATCATTAAACACTGTCCATGGATGAATTTGTGCAGTCGACACATAAGCAAGTCCAGGAGCAAGTCGAACCGGCGGAATCCGATTTCCCCAGCCGACAGGATGAATAGGTTGTACATATCGTGCACGGTTAACACTCCAAGCTACGATATCTTCTTCGCAAAAAGTTGGATTGATTTTTCTGATTCCATCCATACTTTCCTGATGAATATAACTATCGCTTTTATTCCATAATTCCGAATTCTGATTTCTGTACCTTGGTAAATAGACAAGGCTGTGTCCAAAATATTCTTCTCTTCCAGTGAGATTACTCGTTTCAATCACACCGGTAAATGGCATGGTACGGTCTGTCAAGTTTAAGACATAATATGGTGTTAATGGAGATTTAAGCAGCATAACTTCACAAATTACACCAAGATATTCAACTTCATAAAGTGATTTTAATGACTCATCGATTGAGTCGCTAAGCCATTTGGTAGCAAGATGAGTCGGTACACATAAAACAATTCCTTGTGCTGGAAAATCTTGTTCATCGGTATGCACCAACCATCTCGAATCTGCAGATTTGTTTGCACGTGATATTCCTTTAACAGCTTTTCCGACAATAACCTCTCCTCCCAAGGATTCAATTTTTTTTCGAAGTGCAATAAATACTTTACCGTATCTTCCTCGAACGAACCCAAGTTTTTCTGAACGTCCTTTTGCCTTCCTTGCTGAGAGCATTCGATAAACAGTTGCCCATATGAAACTGGCGGCAAAGCGATTGTATTGTGGGCCGAGTTTTGCAAGAAGGAGTGGTTCCCAAATAGATTCAAAGAGCCGCTTACCGCTATGCCGAATAAGAAATGGACCAATAGGCTCATTGTCTAATCTTTGCCAACTTCTATTAAGACCACAGTAAGCGATCGTCCAACCGAGACGTATTCGGTCAAATAACGTCAATGCAGGAAATCGCAAAAAATCCTTTACCGTTGTCATTTCCATTAATTTTCCGTCCGTAAAAAATCCTGTGCGAGTACGATTCCACCCAATATGTTCAGTAAGTCCAAGATCATCTATCAATTGCAATAATGAAAAATCTGTCGGTAGTATGCAATGATAAAATCGCTCAATAGGAATTCCTCCGAGCGTTGATTCACTAGTTAGTCCACCTAAATAGGGGTCTTGTTCATGTACAATAACCTTTTGACCAGTACACGCTAGTTTTAGCGCGAGTGTCAAACCGGTCATTCCTCCTCCGATTATCCTCACAACATCATTTTTTTTATTCATGCAAGATTATTACTTCTGTCCAGGTCCGGCAATTTCTCGAATTCCTTCGTTGACCTTTTGATATTTTCGCTGACATGTTTTACATGTATATGTGGCTCCCGGAACATCTTTCTCCCATTGGATAAAGTGTATAAGCACTGGGCCGCAAGTGCAGACATATCCCACTAGCCTTGCAGGATTTCCGATAACAAGCCCATTCGATGGAACATTATGAGTAACAACGCTTCCCATGCCGACCATGGCAAACTCTCCTATGTTCAAACCAGGACCTATTACTGCTCCAGCACCAACAGTTACTCCTTTGCCGATGACAGTCGAAAGAGTTTCCTCATTCGGTTCGCTGCTTGCAAGCCCATCTAGTACTTTGTCGAATGCACGAGGAAAACGGTCATTCGTAAATACAACATGCGCAGAAAGCATTACATAGTCACCGATCGTTACACCAGCGCACACATATACGTTGGCGTTTAATTTACAATAGTTACCGATCGAAACATCATAGGCAATATAAGTTTTCTCACCGACGATGCAGCTACGTCCAATCTTTGCGTTTCGACGTATGTGGACATTATCCCATACAGCAGTACCCTCACCCAACTCGACTCCTTCTTCAATAAGTGCGGTTGGATGTACACGGTTTAATGGATATCGAGAATCGTTCATGGCTTTACTTTTTCCCAATGATTCTTGTTGGCAATTATGTACGCAGATTGAATAACTCGGACAGATTCAACAGCATCGTCCGGTGTGATAATGGGCTTTCCTTCTCCCTTGATCGTTTCAATGAAATTCTTTAATTGACTACCGACAGCTTGAAACTTATCATATCCACTTCCAAAACTAACCCAATCCATTTTTTCACTCTGCCGATAGCGACTTCCTTTCCATCCCACTTCCAAAACGCCGGCGGTACCGTAGATATGGATAAAATACGGATTCTCTTTATGGATAGACCACGACAGATCGATAGAAGCCATGGTCCCATCAGGGCATCGTACAAAAAGACGGCATGTATCTTCGACTTCTAGATCCTGCCAGCGTTTGCCGTAGATTGCCTGCAAGTCATTAATAGGCCCAAGAAGATAACGCACGATATCCACACTGTGACTACCATTATCGATCAGAACTCCACCTCCTGCGATTTCAAAGTGCGCATTCCAACGGTTTTTCATATCAACACGTGCACAGAATTCATTTTCAAACAGTATTATTTCGCCAAGTATTCCGCTTTCAATAATGTTTTTTGCTTGAATGACATCCCGCACAAAGCGAAACTTTGAAGCCATCATCAATACACGTTTATTCTGGGTTGCCGCCTGCACCATGGCATTTGCATCATCGACAGTGAGTGCAAGAGGCTTTTCGCATAGTACATGAACACCTGCATTTAGGGCTAATTCAGCAAGCTTTCTATGCGTGTTTGGAGGTGTACAAATAATGATTGCATCTGGATGGATCTTTTCCAACATCTTTCCTGTATCGTAAAATGGTTCAACTCCATGCATCTCCGCTGTGCTATCTGCTGACTTCTTATCGACATCCACAACAGCGACGAGCTTCGCACGCGGCTCATGTACAATAGTATGAAGATGCACCTGACTGATTCGACCACAGCCTGCCAGTGCAATACGGAATTGAGCATTATTATCATTCATAATTTCTTCCCTCCCATTATAGCTTTGCGCAAATTATCAGCAATGTAGTCGACATGTGCATCCGTATAGAATTCATTCCACGGTATTACCAACACTTGTGAGAGGGCTTTAGTTGTTCCTGGAAAATTCTTGCGATCATAATCTACAGGAGGCAAACCTTTGCGACTAAGATCAGTAAACGGCCAGCTACTATTTCCCATCGTCACTTTATCGCGAAGGACCTTGCATTCGAATGAGGGCTTGCCAATATATCGCGGAGCTGCAAAGATTCCATTCTCTTTCATGCTTTTTGCAATATCATTTAAGGAAGTCTTTGCAGTAGATTCATCAATATTGACACAGAATTTCCAATAGACCGGTGAAGAATTTTTCGGTGCTTTTTGAGGTTTGACCCCAGGGATATTGGATATTTTCTCGATAAATCGTGCTGCTGTTGCCCGCCGCCGCTTGACAACACCACTAAGTTTTGCAAGTTGCGCTATTCCGACTGCAGCAGTAACTTCGTTCATTCGATAATTCAATGCAAGGAAATAATGATCAGGATTAGGATCACCATATCCCCATGCTTTATTAATAAACAAGAACATTCTCCTTGCTAATTCCGGATCATTGGTCATTACCATACCGCCTTCTCCGGTTGTCATATGTTTTCCTTGCTGAAAACTAAAGGTGCTAATATTACCAAATGTTCCTACAACTTTACCTTCATAAGTTGCATCCAATGCCTGCGCACAATCTTCAATCAAGGGAATGTTTCTCGCCTTGCACAACTCAACGATCGGTTTCATTTCGCAGGGAATTCCAAATAAGTGTGTCACAATAACCGCCTTAGTACGATTCGTAATTCTTTTTTCGATCGTTTCTGCAGTCACATTGTAGCTGTCAGGGTCTACATCGCAGAAGATCGGAATTGCGCCTTGGTACATAATTGTGGTTAATGCACCCATATCGGTAATCGACGTTGTAATCACTTCGTCACCCGGATTGGGATCAATAGCCGCAATAGCTAAATGAACTGCCGCAGAACCGCTAGTGCATGCATAGGCATACTTCATTCCGTAACGAGCTGAAAATTCTTCTTCGAAACGATGAACATATTTCCCCCGTACACTCCAAAGTATTCCTGTTTTTAGCACCTCGTGAAGAAGAGTTAATTCTTCGTTTCCGAGGTCACGTCCGGAAATATCTCCTTCCGTAGGTAACTGCATTTTATTATCTTGATTGCTCATTGGGTTTTGCCCCTCCTTTATAAAGTGACGGAATAATGTTTTTACAAGACACTGAATTATTTCTTTGATATGATTTGTTTCAATTGTATCTCATGTTTGTGGAAGTCCTGTGACTCTCCAGAAAAGAACACGAATAAGATATTTCAGATGAGAGTATACAACTCTAACGACTTTCAATTTACTTGTACCAAACCGTCTTGACTGTAATTTTGCTGGAACCTCCGCAACTTTGGCATGCTGCAATATAGCCGAGACAAGAATTTCCGTAACCGCCAAGAAGCCGTTGCTCTTGAAGTGAAGCTTCGTTAGGATTCCATGTTTGTATGCTCTAAAACAGCTCGTGTACGTATAGAGCGGATTTGGCAAAATAATCCAGTACATTCTGGAAAGCGTCTTACTGAGAAATAATCTCCAAGGTGAAACGTTAAGAACCTCTCCCTGTGGATGATAAGGACTGCCTGTTACAACATCGTATCCGGATCGGAGCGTTTTCAGTAATTTGATTACGTCCATTGGATCGTATGTGCAGTCACTATCCATCGTAACAATTTCATCGCCGCTACAAACAGAAAATCCTGTCCGCAATGCAGCTCCTAATCCACGATTCTGCTCGTGCGCGACGATCGTGTACGGTAATCCTGATGCGTGCAAACGGATTTGGCCTGCCGTTCCGTCGATTGAACCGTCATCGACAAAAATAATTTCTACCTCATGATCCGTTGCTAGTTTGGGAACAAGTAAACGCAATCGTTCAGTGAGCTGATGGATTCCATCAACCTCGTTGTAACACGGTATTATCAATGAAATTTTCATTTAAACTACAATAGTCCCAGATTATGCACAAAGGAGACCATCATAGGCCGAAATAGGGTCTTACATTCAGCCTGTCAAGAAACAAGTTTTTCAGTAGAAAATAGTTTATGCGATATAAAGCAAATATCATTTTGCGATTATCCCTGATAGCTTCCTGGTTTACGCAATGTGCATGGGCAGTTATGATTATGACATCTTCGCCTATTGCGAACATGAGTCATTACAATTTGCGCAATTCATAATAACAATAAATATGCAAGAAATCCCCAATACCATGAGGAAACCAGCGTTTTTGAGTTACTACAAAATGTCTTTCAAACAAAGTGTTAATTGAATCGAATGAATTTTTGAACTCCTCATTTGCCGACTTTCGAGAGTACAGGGATACCGCGGAATCCAAAAATGCATTTCTATGGGGGCAAATGGTAAATAAGCTGGCTCCCTGTTTCATAATTCTTTTTGTCTCAATAACAGCCATTTCCAGCTCATCTACAAACTCCCAAACGCTTATCCCAACAACTGCATCGAAAATTCCGTTGGTAAAATTTGTGGCTTCTAACGATTGACCCGATAACGCAACTTTAACGCCGGTCGCGTCGCACATTTTCTTCACAACGTCCATCTTATTGTGTATGTCAATTGCATAAAGATTTGTACATCGCGTCGATAGTTCTGGGAGAAATATTCCAGTCCCGGTTCCAACTTCCAATAAATTTTCGAAATTTCTACCGTTCATCAAGCGCAGTATTGCTTTAAACCTGAATCTCTGAATGTACTTTATCGGAAACTTGTAATTCCATTGGTAATAGTCCACATCACCGGTCGTCTGCAAAAGTTTTGGATCAGGTAGTGTCAAATGCATAACATTCCCTTTAATTGTCCCAGCGGCTTCACATTTTCACTATCCGCCAGGTTTGAAATAGTGATCTTCAAACGACAGCGCATGTGAAGAATAATAATGTCTGTCGATATGTTCAATGGTTTTAAGAAATACCTCAGCATTTATCCCCCCATATAATAAGCATATCCCCCAAACGCGTAAAAGCGAAAAAATTATCAAGCCGAACAAAAGGATATAATAAGGCTGCAAGCAAAGGCGTACCTGTTTTTTCCCAAATTTTCTCGTTTGAGTGCTTCTGTCTAAGCAGCCGGAGTTTTGCCAGATGTGTAAGTACGATCAATCTGTAGAACGGAAATCCTGTTATAAAAGTCCTCACGTTACAAAATTTATTCAATTCCTTTTCCATTTGATCAACGGTAAATCTACGAATATGGCCTCCATATTTATCAATAACTGACCACCTTCTCGGGTATAATGGGACTGTAATGATGATGCGGCCGCGAGGTTTCAGTGCAGCGTGCATGTTCTCGACTAAACGATGGTAATCAGCCACGTGTTCAAGAACTTCGGAACACACAATGATATCATAGAAGTTCTGCTGAACTAAATCGGCTCTGCTATAATCTGAAACTTCGAACCGCACACGGCGCTTTCTGCTTTCTTCAATCAAGCGTGCAAGCCTAATAACTCGTTCTTCAATATCGATTCCCAGAACATCATAGCCATGGTCGGCAAGTGCGAAAGAAACTCTCCCGGTCCCGCATCCAACATCTAATGCCTTACCGCCGCTGTGAGAAGCTAACTTGAGAATAAGGTGAGTGATATTTCTTAGACTTGGTTCCTTCCACTGCCAGTTCAATAATGTTTTATCTGACGTGCTGTTGTAAATCTCCATATGTTTAACAGTGGCTGCTATCATGGTACAAGTCAGGGAGTACGGAAATCAGGGAACTTGATTTTCAATTTGACACGTGACTGCAGAATCTCAGCATATTTATTTAAAGAGATCACTGTATGCTCGGCAATAAGATCGGCGAGATAATTCCGAATACGCCCAAGTTTGACATCAGACCGCATGTTCATTCCTGGAAAGAACGAAAGCGTTGTGACATCTTCGCTGCCCAAGAAATCTAAGGAATGGAGCAAAAGAGTCGGTTCTATACCTGCGAGACGACATGAACGTAATGCCGAACGCCAATATGTCCGGGCGAGAATTGGAGAATATGTACTAATGTACAATACATAGCTGAAATGGAAAGGTACTCTGAAGAGAGGAAATGTGGTCACAGGAATTTCCGTCAGCGTCGAATCTCCAATCTGCCACAGATATGGCTTCAATGGCCTTAAACCATCTCGAAAGGTTCCAAAAAGTGTACCACGTTCCTCTTTCTGCTTCAAATTCAAGGACGTGTTCATGAAGTAGTACGCTCTAGCAAGTGGCCCCATGAATGATGGAAGAGTCGACGAATCGTACTTGTACCCTCGCTGCGCAAGGACTTTTAATGTCTGATTTGACATACTATATCCCGGTCCTCGAAAACCAATAGGACGCATACCCGTCACTTGTTCAAGAAGCTCTTCTGCTTGACCGATTTCTTGTTCTGACGCTTCTTCTCGCATCCATGGTTCATGATTCTGCGAATGGTTACCTACACTATGTCCTGCCTCTACAATTGAGGAAAGAGCTTCGTGGTTTTTCTCAAAGTCGGCATCTTTCCCGACAATGAAAAACGTTATTTTGACATTGAATTCCGCTAAAAGGGAGAGAATTCTTGGAATCACAAGGTTAATGTATGAAGGAAAATTCCTCCAGATCGGATCGCCGTGAGCTTTTAAATATGACCATTCATTATCTAAGTCGAGTGATAATCCAGCGTATGGCTTAGTAGTATTTTGATCTGTTGTCATAGATTTCCTTTTGTAAGACTCAAACGAGAATTTAAATAAGCATTCATAAAACAAAGAACCATTTTAATAGAAAATCAACTATTACAACATTATCGTATAACACTCCTTGAAAAAATAATATTGTTCCAAAATCGGCAACTGAATTTAATTCTCTTTTTCATTCTGCGTCTTCTTCCAAAAAACTCTATAGATCACTTCACCTGGACGCTTTTGTACTTCGGCGTCATGCAAGATTTTATCAAATCCATTGATATATCCTGGAATTGGAGAGACAATATAAAGAGGACGATCACCTAATAACTGGCGGAATTTCTCTGGATGGCTATCATATGATGGAAGAGGTTTTCCACCCAACTGAATTACTGCAAGGTGCATATTTGAGTTCAACAATCGCGTAATCAAGAGTGGATACCTTGTGGTATTATCTCCAATTATGATACCTTCCGGCGCGGCCTGATGCAGTGCCGTTTCTGAAAATAACTGGGCCGATTTTTCATTCTGTCTCCATGGCGTAATAAAATAGCGCATTTCGTCTCTAAATGGCAGCATTCGAGTTCTTTGTACCTCAACCCCTAAACCGCGCAGAACACTAGGGAGAAATCCATAAATTAGCGGCATGCAAATAACTGAAGCATAACCTAAGACCATAACTGTCTGCCGCCAACGATTAGAGATCTGAACGAGATAACTCGCCCCAATAGCAGAAGCAAGAGAGATTACCGTCATAGCCGGAAGCATTAATGAGAATTGATCTTCCGATCCTAGACGAATAATGAAGACAATTTCAATAAAGGTGATAGCACCTAGCGCAAGGGCAAGAATGTTTCCTAAATCCTTACGAAATCTGATCACACCGACTACTGCCAGTGGGAGGATGATATTCATAAAGCTAAGAGAGGCGAGTGCTGCATTAGCACGAGTGTATGGCGTAATCAAGGACGTATTCAAGATTATTCCTCTTGACGGACCAAACAACGCCGAGGAAATAGCAGTAACTATATTGCCACTTTCGACCGCAGCGCAAACAATCAAGCTTATAAATAATGCTCCACCGATTAAGAAAGCGACCGAAGCCAAGCCCAACGACCACACCGGTATCTGTTTCTTCCATACTAGGTAGACTGACAATAAAACATATACAGGTAATGTTAAAGTTGCAAAATCATGAAATGAAAACGTAAGACCATTAACAAAAGCCAAAAGAACGAGTAGCGACCATCGTGGATCTCGAATGAGCTTCACGAGCAGCCATAACTCCAGTGTCAATCCAGCCACTACCCATGTATAGCTTTCCACTATAGTAGCAATCCACCACACCAAATGCGAAAATCCCAATATGACTGTAAAGAGTACGGCTACTTTTCGATTATTAGTAATGAGCGTGACGAGCGCCATGAAGTTCGCTAATGCAATAGCCATTCCTAATCCACTGATGAAGTTTATTCTCCAGAGTATATTACCTATGGGGATCAGCTTCGCGATCTGGCCCAACAGAATAAGCATTGGATGAGCACAGACAAGTCCAAACGTACCTACGTAATCACCAATTAAAATTCTCCATTGAAATGTCCCGCTGTCCTGCCATGCCACACTAGTTTGGGCAGTTAATCCATATAACGTACTCGCAAGTATAAAAATGATCCACCATATCGTCGAGGTTCTGCAATTCGATGCCCAAGTTACAAATTTGAAATTTGAAAAGTACCGATTCGAACTGATTATCTGTTCCTGAATTGCCATCTTTTATTTTTCCTTTCAAAATACTATCATGAACTTACCTATAATATCGGATGAGAGCAGACTCATGAATGATGATTATGATTATCTCGCTTAGCGGAAAAGATACTTTCAAGTTTGCTTAGTGAATCAATCGTGTAGTCCGGGATATGATCTCGTGTTGGAGGTTCTGTGCCGCTGTAGATTCCGTCATTTCTTCGAACCCAGATTGTTGTTAACCCAATCTTTCGAGCACCCCAAAAGTCCTTCCCGATATTGTCTCCCACATAGCAGGCAGTTCCCGCTTCAACACCAAGCTGCTTCAGAGCAACCAGGAAAGGTTTTGGCGAGGGTTTCCAGTAATCTGGTCCCAGTTTATCTGTCAAAACCATGGTCGTAAAGAAATCTGATATGGCAAGAACTTTTATCTTTCGCTCTTGCATCCGCCAGTTACCATCTGTCACTATTCCAAGAATGTAGTGCTTCTGTAGATTCTTAAGGAGATTAGGAACTTCAGGAAATGGTCGGATGACTGGGACATGTTCACGATAGATATCTATTGCCAAATTTATATATTTCGGATCTGCAAGGTCTAACTCCTCCAACCAGAGGTCGAATGTTCTTCCACGAATTCCATTGTAGAACATCCCTCTTAGGCGATTGTAACTCTTCTCCTCAGAAATGCCTAGTCTATCCTTTCCCCATCGCGCAACGGCACGAAATCCACTGAGAACGAACTCAGATTCAGGATAGAGCGTATCATCGAGATCAAAGAGAACTGCGCGCAATTCTGTCACGTTCATACTCTGTCAGAAAGAATGAATCATCAAAACGAGTCACATACAAACCCACTTTGTAGCTGCCAAGAGGCGGGATATCGACAGAAAGTCCGGCCGCCTGTGCTAACAACCATCGCGGCGCGTCACAACCAGACGCGATTCCAAGTGGAGCCCCACCTCCAAAGCGTGCATTGATCTCAGTGAATTGCGGTGTGCCATTTTTCATAATGCATTGAATGGTGATTTGCCCCTTCCCTCCCAGTGCTTCCACAATTCGAATACATGTGTTTGTGATTTTTTCATCGTAGATAGTGACGCCTTTTGAAACTTCACCCGATCTTACCTCAATTCTCTCACGAGACACTACAGCAAGCACCTTACCTTTTAAGTCGCAAATGACGTCGTTTGTGATTTCTGGGCCTGACAGGAATTCTTGGATGATGGGTTGGCGTACATATTTTACAAAAAACTTCAGTTGATCTGCATTCTCGACCTTGAAGGAGTCTTTACCAGCGCTTCCACAACGAGGTTTGATGAAGAGAGGATACGAAACCGTCTCCGGATCTATGTCTTCCGGTAACCATGAGCATGGATTTGGAACACCGATACGATTGAAAAACTCTTTGGTGAGCCATTTATCTGTTGTAATTGCAACGGACTCTTTTGAAATAACTACAACCTCCGCTTCTGTCTTTTTTATAACATCGAGATTTTCTGCAAGCATTGTTATGTCCGGGTCAATAAGAGGAAACACTAGCCTGATCTGTTCCTTCCGACAAATAGATACAAGCCTAGGAATATATTCTTGCGATGAGAGTGGAGGGACAAGATATGACCGATCTGCCACTAAAAGAGAAGGAGCTAAAGAATTAGCGTCAAGAGCGACAATACGACCATGCAAACCTAGAGATTTGTACGCATTCCGGAATGCCCAGAGCAACTCCACCCGTCTCCCTGCGCTGGTAAACAAGATATTTACATCTGCTATAGCGTACTGCTTTTCACCATGCGTGTGACTCGATTTTGTCTTATCTATCTGCATATGGTCTTACGATATTATTTCTGAAGATGCATGTACGCTTGGATATGCTGACTGACTTGTCGACTGAGTGTTTATATAGAAGTTGCGATTAAAACGTTGCTTAGATCGTTGCAGCGGCAATTCTTTAGCAGGGACATCTACAACCGTTGTGTTAGCTAAGACATCATTGATAACGGTCGCCCATCCACCTATACTTATTTTATGGAAAACGGTACTACTAATTCCAATCCACGATCCTTCCCCCACACAAACGTTTCCACCAAGATGGGCACCTGGACATATGTGCGAATGCGATCCGACTACACAATCATGATCCATAGTACAGCTCGTATTAAGAATGACATTGTTTTTAATATCAGCCCCTGTATTGATGACTACGCTGGCAAGTACAACAGTTCCTACGCCAATTTTCACATCTGAAGCAATAACTGCAGATGAATGAATGATAGTCGTGAACTTTTCTCCACGGGAAGTTAACAACTCGAAAAGACGGCACCAGCTTTCGTTTTCTCCGATTCCCACAACCACCGCATCGTGCGGCACATTCTTCAAATCATCAATCGACCCAAGAACGGGTCTATCAAGAATGCACTGGTTTAGTAAAGCGGGATTGTCATTCAAAAATCCTACAAGGTCAAAACCCTTACTTTTTAATCCTGAATTGAGAATTGCGTCAGCAATCATTTTGGCATGTTCGCCTGCACCCAGTACAACAACACGAATGGCATCGTCTTTCACTATCACATCATTCTCCATTCGATAATTGTTATACTTTTTTCGATGGACTCGTGTCCAGATAAATGGTTATATATCGCCAATGGCGCAATTAAAAACATTTCATCAGTATTTCTTTGCAATGCGTACTGTGCCGAACCTAAAGCTTTATACCCTTCGGCATTAATTTCATACTTACATTAAATACATGTTGAGCAACTAATTTAGATAGAATTATAAATTTACTTCAAACCAATTAAATATAAATTCTTAACAAAAAATATACTATTACTTTAACAATTGCATTCTTTTTACATCGATTCGCGAAGGCGTTTCTAACTTATAGAAATAAACTCCGCTGGCAAGTTTTGACGCATCAAAGCTCAACTGATATGCTTGCTGTCCGATTGCAACACCATCAAATAATGTCATCACCGGCTGTCCTAACAAATTATAGACGATTAACTTTGCTTGCTCTGTATTGAAAACAGAGAAGGAAATCCGTGTGCTCGGATTAAATGGATTCGGATAGTTCTGACTGAGTCCGATTGTTGCAGGCGCTAAATTCACTCCCAATTCGATACTTTGGGAATACTTAAACGCACCATTGTTATCAATTTGTTTCAGACGATACGCATATCGGCCAGAAGCAAGACTTACATCGGAATAAAAGTAAGATTTTGGCGAGTTGATAGTTCCATTGCCGGAGACAAATCCAACTTTTTGCCAATTGTTCGCCGTTGACCCTTTACTGTTTACAGATCTTCGCTCCACTTCAAATCCATAGTTATTAACTTCTGTTGCAGTTGACCAATTAAGGGTTACGCTGTTTTGATTTACTGCCGATGTAAAAGAAGTCAGTTCTACAGGTAAAGCTGTACCACCTGCATCTTGCCATGCTAAGAAAGGATACCCATAATTTATTACGCCTGTCAAGTCAATCTTCCATATAGTCCCAGTATTATCCCAACCAGTATATGTAGATTTTGTTTTCATTTCAGTTGTGCTTTTGCCAGTCCCGCCATCAGAGCCTGCCTGAGTTGAAGCATCCACATCCCAGAAGCAATTGGTTATAGTAGACCCACCATTAATTCCTATCAAACCGCCAATAAATAAATAAGTGCCAGTAACTGAACCCCTACTATAGCAATTTAAAATACTACCGGCATCCACATCACCCACCAAGCCACCAACATAAGAATAACCCTGCACAACGACACTACTGTAGCAATTTGAAATGACGACGCTACCAGGACAGTACCCAACTAAACCACCGACAAAATTTTTAGCACTTGTTATATTGCCTGTACTGTAACAGTTTTTAATAGTACAATTGCCTTGTGCAACACCTATTAAACCACCAGCATTACTACCCTCCCCGGTTATAGTAATATTGACTGCTACGCCAAGACTATCAATTTCACCTCCGTTAACAATACCAAAGAGTCCTTTATAGTTTGCGCCGGTATCAATCTTTAATCCGGTGACTTTATGATTATGACCATAAAAATTCCCTTTAAACGCATTAACTTCATCTCCAATTGGCAGCCAACCACTTCCACTTTGATAAGCTACTAAATCGATATCATTTTCCAGAATAAAGCTACTGATGGAGTAACTAAAGCCTCTGATTAAATTTAATTGTGCGGCAGTTGTGATTTGGTATGGGTCTGCCGGATCTCCAGTACCTCCGCTAAAATCTGCACAAAAAGTCTGCATAGACAGAACTAATATCATAAAAAACAATTTGTTAATTAAGTTCTTCATAACGACACCTCCTTTGAAATATGTTGATGTGTTCTTGACCTTTATAGAATGATTTTCTCTGCTAAAGATCGATAGAGTGGGAAAAAAGACCCGCTACTGTTTATTAAATTGTTTTTCCTATTGAAATCATTTTTCGCATCACATAAATATTTATACTCTTCTGGCAATAATATCTTTTGCCAGATAGAAAAAATATGCCTTCGATCAGAAAAACCCTCTTTAAAATTAAAAAGTGAGTCTCGCATTGAACCGACCCCACCTCCAAGATGAAACGTATGAGCTCCATGCTCATTACCCCAATCTCTAACAAAATCTATGAGGAGTTTCGTGGGGGCTTCTTTCTTAAATTTAGAAGAACCGCCACTCAAATGGTATTGAATAATACCGCCGCACAGACTAAAAAGACCTGCACAAGCAACTTCTTGGTTCAGCATACACACAAATAGGCGCATCGAGTTATTCATGTGTTTCAATATGTTTTCGAAATATTTCTTGTCAAAAAAATATCCTGCGTCGGCACCAACTTTTAACATTGTTTCATTATAAATTTGCATGAAATCATTTAAATAATTCAATCCAGTGTCTTCTAGACAATAGAAACCTTCTTTCTTTAATTTTTTAATTTGATGTCTATGGGAACTTCGATAGTTTGATCGCTGAACTTCCGAAGGTGTTGTCAGGTCAATAGAGACTGTTTCCCCGATTATCTTACGTTCAAAATACGTATCAAAGAAAGGTCCAGCATCAATGAGCGGATGCAATCGAGAGAATAAACTGACGACACGTAATTCACGTAAAGCAGACATAAGAGAAAGGGAAAAATGTTCAATAAATTCCGCCGGGAGATCTCTCTGCGATGAAATTGGACCTGTATATCCATACACGGATGTAACATCGAACACGTCTTGGTGACCCTGGGGAAACCATACTTCATGCTGAATTGGACGAAGAAGAAGAGGTAGAGCAACCCTGTGAATGCCGTCTTGATACACAAAGAGAATTGGCTTTCCTTCTCCCCTTTCTTCAGCAATGAGATGATATTCTAGAGTGTGGTAGAAATCAAATTGACACGATGTATGTACAATGTTTCGCCAATTTATCGCATCATTCGATTGAATAATTTCACTCGACCCCTTGGAAAATGATTCATTCATATGTTGAATACCTACTTTGTTTGAATAAGATAACTGATTATCCCTACAGTTGAAATCATGATCGATGAGTTATTCTATAATCCGATTCTCTCGCGAACGAGCATGAAAGTCTCCGCCCACTCAAATCCTATTGTGCTTCCACGGAGCCGGGCAAGGGCTCTCAGCGCTTCGATCGATCTTGAATGGGGAGGCTCTTTGAGCTGAGATTTATAGCATTCCATAGCTTGCATTTTGATATCGATATAAGGAGATATATCTACAAAGACAGTCGGGATAAAAGCATCGTCGGCAGATGGTGGAGCCCAGTCTGTTTCAGATAAAGTTTCATAACAGAGCATTTTTTTAATGCTTGTATCTCGAGTTGGCCGTGCAGCAACAAGTGTCGCTTGGTAGACTGCTCTGTGGTCTACGTGAATATCTCCTCGATGCGGTAAATAAACAATAGACGGGCCGAAAGAAGTCAATACTTCTTTGATGCTATCTGCAATTTTATAATTTGGAACGATATCAAGTTTAGGAGCTGGAAAATCTAAGAAGTGACATTTCTTTATTCCTACGATCTTATGGGCACGTTTCAATTCCTTTCGTCCAAGCACCTCCGACTCGTGAGAATAGATGTCTTCAGCGCCTTGTGTTACAACGATGGCCTGAACATCATCGCCGCAAGCCGCGTGCCGAGCAAGAGTCCCACCACATCCAAGTATTTCGTCATCGGGGTGAGTAGCTATTACTAGAATCTTCATAATCAATCCTTTTCGGTACTGTGGGGCAATTTAGCTTCGTCTTTGCCTTTTAATGAATGAGAAGGAATGCCGCTTCGTTGAAACCCATCTTTGTCGTAAACGGTCTCTGCTTTCAAAACCACCTTAATGGTCAAAAACATAACAAAAAAATCAATGAAGATATTCCAGTGATCTATATACCACAAATCCAAAGCAATCCGTTGCTCCCAGCTATTAGTAGCTGATCCATGAACTTGCTGCCATCCAGTCATTCCTGGAGGCAAATTCATTCGCCTGCGATCTTCCTCTGAATATGAGTCAAGAAATTCCGGCAACAATGGCCTGGGACCGACCAAGCTCATTTCTCCTTTAAGAACATTAATCAATTGCGGAAGTTCATCAAGGCGATATTTTCGAAGAATATTTCCAAAGCTAGTTATTCTCGGATCATCTTTATGGAGAGAGTCTGTCACTGGTCTATGTAAATTAGTAAGCATCGATCGAAATTTGAAAATTCGAAACACTTTTCCATAAAAACCCAACCTATTTTGCCTAAAAAAAATCGGGCCCTCTGACTCCAATTTAATAATTATGCCTAAAAGCAAAAAAAATGGTGCGAAGAGAATGAGCAATGGAATTGTAATGAGCAGATCGATCGTACGCTTGAGCAACAATGGCCATCTCTTCGTAGTTCGTACCAAATCTAATTTATTTTCTTTATCATTGTGCATTACACTCCCCCCTACGTTCATGCTCCAGGAGAATATCTTCAATTTCAGCAATCGTGTTCATGACATAATGCGGAGATTGTTCTTCCGAAGCCGTATAATGTGCAAAAGGTCCTGTGAGGACACGAATAGTCGTCAGACCTGTTTTGCGGGCACCCTTGAAATCAGACAATGGATTGTCTCCAATATAGGCGCATTCAAAAGGTTTTCGACCAAGACTTTTGATAGCATTACAAAATGGTATCGTACTTGGCTTCTTCCATTCTGAACCATATTGTCCGGTATAGATAATTAGGGAAAAGTATTCTGTAATTCTTAATGCGTTAACCTTCTGTTTTTGCATCTCAAAATTGCCATCTGTAATAATAAATAATTGATATTGTGAAGCAAGTTTTTGTAAAATTTGTTTTGTGTTAGGGGACAGATTCAATTCCGTTCGAAATTTGTGATATTGATGGACCATATCCTTGACATAACCATGATTATGTATATTCAGATCTTTCAGTACTTCATCAAAAAGATTACTATGGTAACTTGTTAACTCATGCCACTTCTTTAGAAATACTTGCTCTGCTACTTCAGGAGCCACAGCAGCCATCTCCGAAAGCCACTTGGCTTCATACTTGATAAAAGCAGTTATGTGATCTGATTGATCATAGAGAGTATTGTCAAGATCAAAGCCCAAAGCCTTAAGCATTGTTCTTCCATCCATACTTTTGAGCTTCATTTATGGTAATGAATTTCTCACTCCAATAGCGAAGCATAATTCGCTCATCCACAGGATGAATATACTTCAATGGTTCTTTCCCATTCAGGAGTGCAATCAAACTTTCGAACAAAGGAACTCCTGCACCTTGCGAGAGAATAGAAGTACCAGCTAATCGAGCGTTTACTTCGGTGAATAGCACTTCGCCTTGTTTGGTCACGAAACACTGAATGTTAGCGGGTCCAATAATTTTTAATCGTTTGATAATCTCTCCTGCCCAATAAACCATTTCTTCATGCCACGCTGTAATGCCTTTCATCGAAATCCCCGAATCCGTCGCAAGACGCTTTCGTGGAGCTATAATGAGAGGTTCACTTGACCAACTACCCAGTACGTCTATGGTATACTCCACACCTGTGATCATAGGTTGTACTACCGCTTCGCCGAGGTACTTTCCAAAAAATTCAACCTCACTTTGTGACTTCGCAACAAATACATTCGAACTACCGCGGCCAAGTATCGGCTTCACAATTTGTGGATAATTGCTGAAAGCAGGTTTTGTGTCTTCAGTGTAAATCGCTGTAGGAACAATCGGAATCTTATTTCGGGAGAAAAATTCGTATGTCGCAAACTTATCTGTACAGATACGCAAGGTATCGATAGATGAGATACATATCCGGGTACCTACAGCTTCAAACGATTTTGCATTCGAAGCTAATAAAACAAACTCCTCATCAAGTGATGGCAGGAACCAGTTGATTGATTCTTTTTTACAAATTTTTATGAGTGCATCAAGATAATCGGGATCGGAAGCTCTTGGTACTTGGTAACCGGCGTCTGCAAAAAATAACCCCACGGACAATGGATCAGAATCAACTCCGACAACCCTAGCACCGAGCCTCTTAAAAACCTGGAATTGAGACACCGATGGAGATGATCCGGAAGCAGTTCTAAGAATTGTCAAACGATCAGTATTACTTGTCATGAGTTATCTCCATAATGTTAGGTTAAAATTTGGCTGTTAAACCTTTTTCAATTGATAACTAAAATACTAGGTGTTTTACAATGTTTTTGCCTTGAAAAGTAAGGATGCGATTGCATGAGGGAGATACATCTTAATTATCTGCTCATTCATGCTTGAGGTGAACGGGATGATCCTTCTCCATCGGAGACCAAAGTACTTCCTTTCAATCTTGATCTGATATGGCTTAAATCCCAGTCTCATGAAACTAGCCAACGAGTTAGAATTCCATGCCGGGATTATTGCTTTGATGCGTTTCATCCCTGACCTGGAAGCTACATCGACAATTCTTTTTTCAGCACAGGCAAGAATCCCTGTTCCACGATATTTAGGAAACACATAAACCGACTCCATGAGTCCTTCATCTGGGGAAAGTAGTGGATACCAATCCCCAAAAAACATTTGAAGCTTTTCATTCTCTGTATAGGGAATAAGCCATTGCAGGAAACGTACATTACGATTGATATCTTCAACAACATAGCAGGTCTTGAGGTCTATTTCCAACATCGCCAAACGACGCGCTGCTTCGTGTCGTTCATTTCTTTGAAGCGCCCTATCCGAAAGAACAGAAGTCAATAGTATATGATCACCTTTTTCAATCGGCCGTTCAAAAAGACTCATTCGAGAAAAAATAGGACTTTCGAAAGATTCGATCTCCATCGTTATACCAATATAAAGAACCCTGCCGAAGAACTTGTCCCATGCATGCTTCAGTAACTCACGATAAAGGCCGTAGCTTATGAGGAATTGTGAATATCTGAAGAAATAAAGGAATTTCTGCATTACTATAGCTTTTCATGTTGTCATGTTGAAAATAATTCTACAAGATATTTTCAATAACGAACCTTCTGCATATCTGAAATTACTCTCGTTGTGACCGTGCTACTGGAATATTTATTTTGAGCAATATATGCATCAAAAAAGTCATAGCCGACAAATCCTGTGCCATTTGTAATGAGTAATTTTTTCTATTATTGTCAGTTCTTATATATTCTTAATATTTACTTTTATAAAAATGAATTTTATTTCAGATCATCAACTCAATTAAAAAACCGTTATCCATAATATTTTCTATTTGCACAGAAATATTTTCCTCATTTAAATTAAGACTATCTCATTAGATAACAATATTTCTTTATTTAATGTGTAAACCCTTTCTTTCGGACACCTGCCGATATTCGTTCAGTACAAATGTGTTGACTTTTCTATCGTCGAATCGTTCCCGAGCAAATTGTTCGCCGAATTTCCCCATTTGCAAACGCAATTCAGAATCTTTAAGAAGTTTCATAATTGCTTCAGTGAAAGCCCCTATGTCGCCTACAGGTAGCAGATAACCATTCTTCAAGTCTTCGATAGCCTGACGGCAACCTCCTAAATCGGAGGCAACGACAGGGATTCCCATAGCCGCCGCTTCTGCCAACACTAAACCAAATCCTTCACGATGAGACGGGAGAAAAAGCACATGCATGAGCGTATAAAGTGCAGGTGTATCTTCTCGCGGTCCCGTAAAAATACAAATATCGTCCACTCCATATTCTTTCGCAAGTTCTGGATCGACGGCATCAGCCTTTTCTGTATCAGTTCCACCGACGATAAGAAATCGAACATGGGGGCAGGAAACTCTAATACGCTTTGCCACTTCAAAAAGATCGAGAAGCCCTTTCTCCCGAACTAAACGTCCCACAAAACCAATGACCATCTCATCTTGATGTATACCTAACGACTCCCTTAATGCTAAGACCTTGCCATTATTTATCGTTACTCTATTAAACTTTTCTAGATTGATACCGATTCCACCTTCCAGGAGACGGATTTTGCTTCTATTAATAATCTTCAATCGCTGCGCTCGATGAACATCTTCTTTATTGACAAGAAAGACCCTATCTGCAAACATAGCTGATACTTTTTCAATCAGAAAAAAAAATAGTTTTTTAAAAAATGAAAACTCTGGGGCATAGTATAGGCCATGGATGGTAGATATTCTAATAGGAGTACCAACAATTCTTGCCGCCAATTGTCCAAGCAGATTCGCTTTGAGTGTATGCGTGTGGACAATATCAATGTGTTCCTCCTTAAGAATTCGGCACAATTTGATAAGTGTAAAAAAATCTTGAATCGGTGTTATTTTTCGGGTAAAAGGAATAGCAATGTGACGAATGCCAACTCGTTCAATATCTTTAAAAGCTTCTCCTCTATTTGACATCGCAACAACTTCAAAATAAGAATTCTGAAAATAACAAAGTTGCCTCAGCAGAAATCCCTTTATGCTGATATCGGCGGTTGCAATATGTGCAATTTTCATCATCGTCATTACTTTTTAATTTATATCAATTAGGAATTAGTACCGAGGTAAATCTACATAACATTATATAGAGTGCAAAAGTTATAATTATCTCGAGGTAACAAACTCCTCTTTGTCATAGAAAGGTCAATCCAGACCAGGAACTTTTGTTCTTAAAACTTGATCAATTTCGTGAATAAACATGTCCATAGATTCCTGGTCCTCAATATCTCTGTTTCTTTGTTTTAAAAGAATATCCATTTTATTACACGCAGAAAGGATTCGAACAATGAACGATTTACAATATGACTTAGTTATTGCAAGTGGAATTTCGAATCGATTGAACCCCAGAGAACCGTACTCCATATACATTTTACGCTGACCTGCATATCCCGTTAGAAGCCTTTTCAAAGTGACATTTTCCTCTTCCCTGTAATAGTAGAGATGTTCAGTCATGAAATAAACCTTGAAGTCGTTCTTCGAGTAGGCGCGGAGCCAGAGTTCGTAGTCTTCAATCCGGTTAATCGATGTATTGTATGGGTTGCGTAGAAACCAGGATGTCCTACCAAGTATAGGCGCATGAGCCGGTGTACATTGTCCAAGTAGCAGTCCTCGTCCAGTTATCTGAACACCAGGTGAAGAACGCACTCCACATGGTTTTTTATCATTTGTTATCGAGCAAATACCTGTAGTAACGAGATCGTACTCAGGGTGCGTGTCAAGAATATTCTTTTGTTTTTCAAACCTGGTCGGAGAAATCAGATCATCGGCATCCATCCTTCCAACAAGATCAAACCTGGCTTCTGAAGTTATCTGGTTGAGTCGATAAGGAAGTCGTTTATTCTGACCGTCGGAAATAACTTGAACACGGGAATCCTTGACTGAACGTGCAATCTCAAGAGACCGGTCTGTGGATCCATCATCAACGAGAATAAGTTCCCAATCCTGATAGGTTTGGGCAAAGACGGAGCGTATGGCGTCGGCTAAATATGATTCCGCGTTATAAAATGGAATTCCGATTGTAATTGGCACTGTCACTCTCAATAGAATAAAATTTTACCTTAATAAAATAAATGGATTAAAGCTATAAGGGACAAGGTTGCTAAATCTATTTGTCGCTAAAACAAAATATGTGAAATGTACCAAGAAAAAGGAATAACCAACAACAAACTTTGACAAAGGAGTAGTAAGATTTTTAAAAACGATCGCCCATATTAATATGTTAGCAAAATCCAAATAGACGCAAACACGAAGTAGTCCAGATGGATCTGTTCCCATGAAAGCCGCACCCATGCCTATCAATACTTCTATTAAAAGCATGTTGAGAAAAAGATCATATTGCTTTCGTTCGATAGAGATAGATTTTTTGAATAGATATAAAAAAATAAAATTTGCTACAGTAAAACTAACTGATAAGTACCCACCGCCCATACCTTTTTCTCCGTATTCTGCATATCTTGGTTGATAAGTAGCAGCAAATGCGATTATTTTATCGGCAAAAAACAGCATAAAGCAGGCGACTAAAACAATGATCAAAGAATTCTTAAACGTACAAGCTCTATTAACTAAAAAATAAACTGGCAGCATAACGATCGCTGTATTATGGAAAAGACATGCAAGAAGAACATAACCAACATATTTTCTGAAATTTCCCTTGAGCAGCGGACCTATTGCCAGAGCAAAGATTGCACAGGCAATACCTTGCCTGGCTGCGTTAAAAAAGAAGGTATAGAACATTGCAATAAAGATAAAAAAAGAAACTCCAATATTTGCTGAATGCGCAACAATGACCCGCTGATAACAAGCAACAACAATCAATGCAATAGCTAAAAAGAAAAACATATACTCATTTGAAGCTAAATGTACCAACCAAATCAAGATCCAAAAACCATATTCCTGTCTTTTGCTTGTTATATCCACGACGTCTGCAAATTTCTGTATTTTATTAAAATCCCTCACATAGTATCCTGCATCCGTTCCCACTGATTTATCCCGAAGACCCGCTACAAAAACCATCGTAACAAATGCAATACCGAGGAGGCATCGCGACACAAAAACGGATTTAGATTTTTCTGCCAGAAAAGCTGACAGAACAACAACGAAGAGTGTGATAAGATAGACCAGCATGAAAACTCTTTAAATGATCGAAAAGATATTAAAATTTATTATAGTTAACGAGAATACTAGAAAGGAAATCATTGCTTATAAGCATGTTTGTAGTCTCTGTTTATAGATATTGAGCATGTTACTCAGAGAGTTGTGAATCGAAAATGGACTCTTTTCTATAATAGCAATCCCTTCCTCTACAGAAATTCTTCTTTGGACAGCTTCCTCAACCCGATCCGCCCATATCGATGCGTTTACCTCCAGCGAAACCGGTAACACTCTTTGCGAAAATGGTTCTGTAAAATCACGAGTTATCGTATCAGAACAGATAGTAAAAAGTCCGCTCGCAACCGCTTCCATTCCTACAACTGGCAATCCTTCTTGAAGAGATGGGAGTATATGAATATCAAATCCATGAATCATTAGCGAAGGTATATCATCACACAAACCGGGCATCAAGATACGCGATTGAAGACCCATCTCCATTACTTTTTGTTCCAACATGGGACGAAGTGGACCATCTCCGGCTAGATATAGATAATAACGCTGATCCCGTCGAGCCAGTTCGGCGAAGATTTCGATAATGAAAGAGTGATTTTTCACAGGACTAGGCCCCATGCTCCCGGCATGACCTATCATAATGGCATCATTCGGAATACCATGTGCATTGCGGAATTCACTTCTAGACCATTTACTGAGAGCTATACTGAAATGCTCAAGGGGAATCCCACAGTATAATGTCCTACATCTCGGATCGATTCCCCAATGACGTCCCATTAAGAAACGACCTGCATCACTGCTACAAGCGAGAATGTCTGTTGCGTGGGACAGAATGCGAGAACGATCGATTGTTTTATGTCGCAATGAACGTATTCGCATCTCAAATCCTTTTTTCCCTCTGGCCAATTTTGTGCTATGGCAATGAGCAATTCTCACAGGAACACCCGCCTTTGCTGCTATCTTCACACTATCCCCCATAAACTCTTCACCATGAGCATGATAAACATCATATCGATTGTTTGTGAGAACCTCTCTCAAAAAACTGAGGTTCTTGCTCAATTGTCGGATTGGAGGAGCTTTGTGAATTCGGCAACCATAACCTCTTGCTTCTTCCTCATAAGCCTCACCCAACTTACCGAGAATAAAGTCGAACTTAATCTCATCCGAATGGAGTCGCAGAATATTCATGAGCCATGTTTCGATTCCTCCCCTTCCCAGACTACCAAAAGAGTGCAATACACGAATTGGTTTATTTAATGTCATACGCTCGTATCTTTTTATAGAAGATGAATAATCTTAGAAATAAAAAAACCTACATCATTTTTTACAGCAATCCTGTGCACAGAATGAGAAGGCCTACCGAGCTTTGACAAAGGAAAAGCCACAATTGCTTGATAGAAATCTCTCGATTTCTGGAAAAGTAGTTAGTTTGAATTTGTAAATACGTCCTATGCTTTTCATGAAGTTGATTTTTGATCAACATCATATCTCAGAAAGAAAATCCTGCAGCCCGGGCATCTTCATAAAACATTTTAACAGTATCTAATGAATACGCGTCGAGATCCTTTCCGACAAGACTCAACTTTTTCAAGATATCATTCGTTACTGTAATGACGTGGCATCCAATTGCATCGGCATGAAAAATATTCAAGAGCTCACGAGGGCTTGCCCAGATCAACTCTGTGTTAGAAAGCGGTTTCAGAATCTGGATAGCCTCGGTCATAAGAGGCACTGGATCTATGCCTGTGTCAGCAACACGTCCAGCAAACACTGAGACATACGCAGGGACTCCGCTCGAAAGTGCGGTGGCTACTTCTCTAACCTGGGATAACGATAGTAGAGCTGTGACATTAAGCTTGATACCATCCTGTGAAAGTCGCCGGATCAATGCTGCCGACGACTGTTTCCGCGTATTTGTAACAGGAATTTTAACATACACATTCTTCCCCCACGAAGAGATGGTTTTTGCCTGGCGCTCCATTTCATCGAACTCATCTGAAAATACTTCGAAAGAAATTGGACGATCAGGTATCTCCTTGAGAATGTCTTGGGCAAACTCCACATAGTTCGATATGCCTGCTTTTCTCATGAGCGTTGGGTTTGTGGTGAACCCTTTGATAAATGGCAGTTTGTACATTTCAAGCATCCCGCGTTTGTCTGCTCCATCTGCAAAAATCTTCACTTTCAAGTTAGCAATGGTTTTCATCCTCCATCTCCATTCATTTTATTTTGTGAATTAATGATAAAATCTATAACGTCTTTTAAAGAACTAACAAATACAGCATCCTCTTGATCTGGTTGTCTTTCTTTATATCCTCGATTAATCCAGATCGTTCGACATCCGGCCCGTTTCCCAGCTTCAATATCTTTCCATCGATCACCGACCACATAACTCAATGCGAGATTGATATGGTAGTCTTCTGAAGCGTCCAAAATAAGACCGGGTTTCGGTTTTCGGCATTTGCAATGATCCGCATCGTCATGATAGCAAACTCGAATTTCATGAAGTGGAAGGACTTTCATAATAGCCTCATTAATTGACTCAACAACCTCGCGCCTTTGAGTTCCACGAGCAACATCTGGCTGATTTGTAATACCTATCAAAATGAAGCCCTCACACACAAGTCGGTTCAACTCTCTTGGCACATCCTCATCTATGTGCAATTCATTCATACTTGATGGAGGGTATGGCTTACCATCTTTCACTATTGCGTCGTTGAGTACTCCATCCCGATCAAAGAAGACAGCTTTACGTTGCAGCTCTATCACTTCATTGACTCCCACTTTGTCTGATTTGCTTTTAAATCTGGATGAGAAACGATAAGATGCCAGACGACTGCATGGAATGCCTCAGTATGTGGAGTGATATGTGTCGGATTAACAGTTGGAATGATCACACACGCATCGGCCACTTTCGATGTGTATCCTCCGTCCCGTCCTACAACACCAACAATTTTTGCTCCAACACTTTTTGCATATTGGAGGGCAAGGACAAGATTTGGACTAACATTCCGTTCAAGATCTCCCCCGCCGACGGAGAAAATGAAAAGAACATCTTTAGAATTCAAACGGCTTACTTTCAACCAACCTTCAAAAACACTTTTCCATCCATCATCATTTGTTCTTGCCGTAAGCTCGGAGACGTTATCGGTTGGAGCGTACGCTTCAAAACCTGCGATCTTTCGAAAGTCATTCACCGCATGTGACGCATTCGCAGCACTTCCCCCCACGCCTAGAAAGAAAATGCGCCCCCCCATCTTCTGCACATTGGCAAGTACGCCGACGACTCGTTCAATCGATTGGCAATCGAGAGATTCAATGATCTTGTTTGCTTCCGAAAGAAAAGATTCAGTAAAGTTCATTGTGCTTTTTCCTTTTCTTGTGTTTTTAGATAATCGGCTAATTCCATAATCCCTTCATTAGATCCTATTTCATAGAATCGGTTAGTCACTTCGTATGCCGCAAGCTGGTTCTCAGAAAGAAGAGTTTTGTAAAGACGGACTATATCGAATGACTCGTTGTCCAAAAATGACAAAAACGCGGCTCGGCGGAATACGCTCAACCCGTAGTCTATGTGTTTCATTGCCGGTGTTCTATTAACTTTGTCGTAAGCTAAGATACCACTATTCGCAAATTCGATATTGCTTCTATCCCATCGACCCTCGTTTCGATAAACAGTCATTAATCCATTCTTGCCGCTATTGACAAAGGAAGATTGCACTGCGGCAAAATCACATTCAAGGTATGAATCTCCATACATCACAAAAAAACCATCTCCCAATTTCGGAAGAGCTCGACGAATTGCGCCTCCAGTACCCCTTAATTCGTCACCGTCATAAGAGTACTCAACTATGAGACCAAACCGACTTCCATCTCCTACCACTTTTTCAATTTCTTTACCAAGATACGCCACACATAAAACTACATGTTTAATGCCGGAACGGCGAAGGAGTCTCAGTTGGTGATCCACAAAGGGTTCGCCATTTAGTTCGATAAGCGCTTTGGGTATCTTTTCAGTGAGCGGACGAAGCCGCGTTGCTAAACCACCTGCAAGGATAGCTACAGGAAACAATATATCTTTCACGACTGTACCACTATTTTTGTACCCTCAAAATCAAACCGGAAGCGAACTTCCTCCAATCCTTCTTTCTGCATTGCGTTTCTAATGGCAATTTTGTCCTCGGTGTAGAACATCAGAAACCCGCCTCCCCCCGCACCTATGAGTTTGCCTCCGATAGCACCGTGATCAAGAGCTGTGTGGTACCATTGCTCAATCTTAGGATTTGTCATATTACCAGAGCGCTTCTTCTTGTGCTCCCAATGAATATTCATGAGTTCTGCGAATTGATGCAAGCGGCCTTCCTCCAGCGCTTTCTGACTCTCAATACCTAACTCTTTGATAAAGTGGAGATTGCTTATCATTTCTTTATCGTTGCTGAGTGTCTTGTCTTTCTGCTCTTTGAGTACATCTGAAGCTGATCGAGAATGACCCGTATAAAACAATAACAGATTCTCCTCTAAACTGTATAGAATATCTTTACTGATTTTAAGCGGCCATGCCTCCACAGTATCGTCCTTATTGAATCGGAAACAGGTGAGCCCCCCGAAAGCCGCAATGTACTGATCCTGTTTACCGATTGGTTCGCCAAGGATATCGATTTCTATCCGACATGCTTGTTCTGCAAGCTCGCGTGGGTGCATTAGGTTTTTCTCATGAGTATGCAATGCCTTTAACAATGCAGTGGTAAAACTTCCTGATGAACCGAGTCCCGTCCCCGCTGGTATGTCGGCCAGACTGTTGATTTCAAGATGTGGTGTTTCGATGTGTGTAAGGCGAAGTGCCTCTCTAATGATCGGGTGCTGAATCTGATCGATGGCCTTAACTCGCTCCATCTTAGCATACTTTACAATAAGTTCCTGCTCGAAGGTCTCGTGGAGTGTGATATAGACGTACTTGTCTATAGCCGCAGCAATTAGAAATCCTGTATGCTCACGATAGTATGATGGAAGATCGGTCCCCCCGCCACCAAGTGTAATCCGAAGAGGGCTACGCGTGATAATCATATCCTGATCTCCTATAGATTTGTTCCACGATACTTAGCGCTGCATGTGCATCGACCAAATTTGCAGCAGGTTCTCTCCCTAACCTAATATCATCCAGGAATTCTTTGAATTCCAACTCCCACGAGCAATCCCCTCTTGGGTATTCCCAGCTGGTTGTTTCGGGAGGGCCCATTTCTGGAAGCATCCGATAAAAAGTGATTTTTTCAATACCGTAGCTTCCCCCCAAACCACTTATTTCAATTTTACCAGTGCAGCAAAAAATTTCAAATGAAAACTGATTTTTCCATTCCGTACAGCTTGCATGAAGAAATGCAACTTGTTTCTTCAAAGTTTTCAGCATCATAAATCCATTGTCTTCAACGGGCATTTTCCAAAAGTAATTATGAGCAAAGCCATCGATCTCAACAAAATCGCCGAGAAACCATCGGGAAAGATCAATCAGGTGAACTCCCTGGTCAATTAACTCTCCACCGCCTGAGAGAGCAGGGTTCGCCCGCCATTCTTTCTCATATCCAATCCTGCCACCATGTCCATATCGTCCTCGAACGAAGAGAGGTTCTCCAATTACACCAGAAGCAACTATTTCTTTTGCCTTGAGGAGAGCAGGATGATAACGATGATTGAAGCCAACATGCACACGCAAGTTTTTACTTCTCGCTAGCTTGATCACGTCGTTCAATTCCTTGGCTGAGCGAGCTGCCGGTTTTTCAACGAGGACATGCTTGCCAGCTGTGAGAGCAGCCGAGGTAATTTCCGCGAGTTTTTCATGTGTTGTAGCTACGATGATAATATCAACGGATTGTTCAGATACCGCTTCATGCCAATCCGATGTTGAGGATGCGCCAGGGAAGTTTCTTGCCAAGCTGTCAGCCTTTTGCTTCACAAGATCTGCGCAAGTAACAACATTACATGTGCCGAGTGCTTTTGCACGTTTTTGTCCGATTAGTCCACAACCTATAATTGAAACATTCATATCAACTCCAAGATTTTCCGCGATCTCTGGGAACGATCCGCCGAAGTGTGTAAATATCCGATGTAGCTAGCTCTTCAGAGTGATCTGCTAGATTTTCCCATGAATCCCATACCGCACTGATAAGTTTACCTGTGATTGAATCGCCGAATGAAGAAGCGAGATACACACAGAGCCTAGCCGCTTTTTCAGCATTATCCTTCATAGCGATTCCTTGTGCGGCAGCATCAGCATACTCTTTCTCACCAGCACGTTCTTTCCCAGCGGCAAGAACAGCCGCTGTCATTTCACTGTTCATCATACCCGGAGCAACCGCATTAACTTGAATATTGAATTCTTTCAGTTCCATTGCAAGAGTTTCCGTAAAGCGGACGAGCCCTACCTTTGCAGTCGCATAGGGCGAGAACCGAGGACGTGGTCCCGTTGCCCCTCCACCAGAGATATTAATGATCTTGCCTTTCCCACACTCCTTCATCCATGGTATGCAAAGCCTGCAAAGCTGTACTGGGGCAAAAAGATTCACATTCAATGTGAATATCCACGATTCCCAATTGTCTTCCCAAGCCGTGCCAATTGGACCCACAACCGCTGCGTTGTTCACAAGAACATCAATATAGTCCCATACTCTTCGAGCCTGAGCTATTAAATCAGTGATCGCTGTTGCTGAGCTCAAATCGGCCACTATAAAATCCACTTGCTGAGTCAGTTTTGCAGAAGATCGAAGTTCATTTTGCAGTGATTTCAGATCGTCCTCAGATCGAGCTGTGATAATAAGACTCGCTCCATTTTGCCAAAAAGCATGTGCGATAGCTCGTCCGAGTCCGCGGGAAGCACCAGTAATCAGAACATTTTTCGACATTAGAGTTATCCTATTTAAGATGTAAGATCTTGTATCTAATTGTACAGATGATATTAATCAAATGATACATTTTGTACTTAAC
>Ga0182027_10000146_pt1 | contig 111064 bp, 42 predicted proteins | sample 712E1DmetaG_FD_121300 | JGI IMG/M metagenome (GOLD analysis project Ga0182027, IMG submission 121300) | Permafrost microbial communities from Stordalen Mire, Sweden - 712E1D metaG (Illumina Assembly) | ecosystem: Environmental > Terrestrial > Soil > Wetlands > Permafrost | place: Sweden...
ACCGGCGGGTGCTCGTCGATCACTTTATCGATGGGTACTCAACCCGGCAGATCGCCCGGCGGCGCAGAATCCCGCAGGGCACGGTCTTAAGTCGGATCTTCACGGGCAAACGGTTCCTGCGCGCAGCGTGGGCGGCTTAATCTCCAACTCAATGAAAGGAAAATGAAAATGAATAACTCAGAAAGTATCTTCGGAAATACGGTGTATTCGTACTCGAGAAAACAGGCCATCGAAGACGGCGTGCTGGTCGATGTCTCAGAGACGCCGGAGGCCATCGAAGCCGGTTTCAAGTTCCCGGTCGCCGTGACGCGCACGGTTTGGGACCAGTGCGTCGAGGTTCCGGCGGGCGTCATCGGCCAGGACATTCCAGGCAGATTGTGGGACTTGCTGTACATGCTGCGCATCGCCATTCAGCATAGCGAGAGGCGCACGGATACCGTTTACCTTGATCTTCATGTCCGCAACGATAACCGCGAAGGCGAGCCGCCGCTTGTGTCCCTTAAAGCCGTCTGCGGACCCGGCGATCATGGCGAAAAAGTGATTACCGTGATGCACCCGTCGGAGGATTGACCATGGGTGCCACCAAGAAAGCCAAATCGGCCCGCTCCAGGGCCACAATCGCGATCCACATGCTCAAGACCGTCCGGAATCTTGGACGTTCTTTCGACTCTTGTTTTGAGCAATTTGATGGCGAGGAGGTCGTCCGCTGGATTCTTTTCAAAGCCCAGACGGACGCCGAACTCGCCCGAATCATTACCGAACGGGGTTTCGGTAACTGGTTCGCCTATGCCGAAAAAGCCCCCCAACAAAAGGAGTTACTCTAATGCTTCACACAAGACGCATCTGGACCGTCGCAAACGTACCAAGCGAGGAAGACCTGGCCGCCAAGCTCGTGGACCATATCTGGTGCACGTGCAATGGCTTCAGGTTTCGCGGGTATTTATTCTTGAATGACGCCACTTGCCCTGACGGGGCTCAGGAGTACGCGATTATCAAGGAAATCACGGGCCTACAGGTGGAGTCGATCACCTTCAGTTGGTGCTCGTATTACCGCGCGCTCCAATTGATCTGCGAGATCGTGGCCGGCCGCTATGACGCCGCGCGCTACTGTCCCGTCCCCTGTATCGCTCGCCGCCGGCGAGCTATATCGACGGGACTGCACCCAATGCCGTTCAATTAAGGGAGTTTTTCGTCAATAAAATGTAAAACATTCTCCAGAAATGGTTGATTCTGCCGACGATCGGCATTCTCTGGAGGGTTCTTTGAAATTAGCATCTTCTTTGACGGCCTTGGTGGATGGACGTCTTCCGGCGACCTTTGAAGGATTGAAGTCGCATGTTGATGCCGACTGGATCGAGTCGGCTCTGACCGCTGAAGGGACAGCTAAACTGCGTCGCCGGAAACTCCCGGCGGAGCAGGTGGTGTGGCTGGTGATCGGGATGGCGCTTTATCGGGATCTGCCCATCGAAGACGTAGTGCATCGCCTCGACTTGGTCATGCCCGAAGGGAACGGAAAGCCGGGGCGGGTGAGCAAGGGAGCCCTTCCTCCTGCGCGGCACCGAATCGGAGCAGACCCTTTAGAGCGATTGTTTGGTCAGGTGAGTTCCTCTTGGGGGATGGAGTCGGCACAACGCCATCGCTGGAGAGGTCTGAAGGTCTTTGGAGGAGATGGCACGACATTACGTGTTCCGGACAGCGCGGGCAATCGTCAGGTGTTTGGGCTGCCGAAAGGAAAATCGAGGACAGCGTCTTATCCGCAAGTGCGCTGCGCGGCGCTCATGGTGTTAGGCAGCCACGTGCTCTTTGATTTCGCTTTCGGGAGTTACACCGTGGCAGAACAAACGCTGATGGGGCCGTTGATCGATCGACTTCCGGATCGTTCCCTGATTGTTCTGGATCGGGCCTATGTCGATTACCAAAGGCTGTATCGCCTTCAAAAGCAGGGGCGTCGTCGGCATTGGCTGATTCGCTTACGGAAGGGCCTGCATTGGAAGGTGATCCAACGTCTGGGACCTGGAGACAGTCTCGTCGAGGTACGTTTTTCACAGCATACGCGAAAAGCGCATCCAGAATGGCCGAAGACTTTCGTTGCGAGATTGATTCAAAATAAACGGCCTGGTTTTCGGCCGAGAGCATTACTGACGTCCTTAGTGGACCCGAAGACGTATCCGGCTCAAGAAGTGAGTGGTCTCTATGAACAGCGCTGGGAATTGGAACTTGGGTATGACGAAATGAAAACGCATACGCTGGAGCGTTTCGAGACGTTACGATCGGAAACACCGGAAGGGATCCGCCAGGAGGTCTGGGGGATTGTGATCGCCTATAACTTGGTTCGTCGGGAAATGGAAGCCGTCGCACAATCGATGAAGGTCTCGCCTCAACGAATCAGCTATCGTTCGACGCTCATGTTCGTTCGAGATCTTTTCTTGTGGGCCCCGCTGAACACGCCGGGTCGGCTTCCTTGGAGAATGAAGCGCGTGCATGAAGATATTCGGCGTTTAGTATTGCCGCCACGACGGACGGATCGGAGTTATCCGCGTCAAGTAAAGATCGTGTGGATCCACTATCCACGAAATAATGGGCATCCGGAAGCTCCGACGAGAAAGGCTCTTAATTGAACGGCATTGGGGACTGCACCGGCCGATTAAGTCGCCTTCGGCGACTGAATACAGGAGACGGTGCTGGCAGATGCCCGCCGGCCGCATCGACACCAATCCGAACCATCGCTGCGCAGCCTGCGCTTAAATTCTTACTCGATCTTAAAATCCAGGCGGGCTATCGTTACTCATACGGATCATTCAACTTATTACTGCGTTATGCCCGGGCCAGATTTAACGCCAATGATTTCGAATCGCTTTTCGTGTTTAACGAGTATGCCAGGAATACGAGTTGGATTAATAAGAGGCAATTCGTTAGGAATTAGGCGCGCGTCAAAAGAAGCCGGAATCTTGTAATTTGGACAAAGGAGCAGTTCGATCTTGGCGATGTTAAAAAACTGAATCGCGCCTACAACCCCCAGGTTAGAGTTCGATATTCGCAGATTATAGCCATTTGCTCTAAACCTGTAATCCTGACTTTCCTCCGGCCAGAAAGGCTCATCAGTCAGACGCCAGCGAATTAAAGGTTCACCCTGGGCAATGAATTTTCTTACGTTTTCCCAAGGAAAGCTAGACCCCTCAGCCTCGCCAAGTTGAGATACAGCAAAATGAAAGATCACTTTGCAGAAGGCTCGATATGTGAGTTCACTATAGGTGCCCTCAAAATAAAGCAACGACGATTCGCCTGGATCTAAAGCAGAAAGACGTTTGACATATTCAGGGTTAATTTCAAATCCCCGCAAATTCAACGCTTCAATATATACACTCATCTCCTCGGGTCGAATACCAATAAAATGAACCGGGATTCTATCGTAACGGCTAAAATCATTCTCCCCCTTTTCAAGAGTCTCCTTCGTGAACCATTCAAACACTTCTGTCCCCCTACGCCGCAAGCCCACAGCAGGCTTATTATGAGCCTTTGCCCGAGTACCATCTATCCAGACAGGCACTCCTACAAGGTAACGCGTTGCCCCATCCTCATCATCGGCAAACGAAATAGATAATCCCCTTTGAACTCTAGCCTCACCTGACAATATTCCGTTCTGATATCGCTGAATACCCTCATAGGTATCTCGAGCGAGGTGCTCGTCCAGTTCTTTCCCAAAACGCCCATTGCATCTTGCACATAGATAATTGATTGTCAGAGTATCACCCAAGAATGTCCCAAAGGATTTAGGTATGACATGCTCCCGACTTCTACCGGCATCACCACAATATAAACAAACCATCGTAAAATTATCGGCTCAATGGCCGTCCCTCCTTTCCTGTTTTTCTCCTCTATGGGCGATTCAGACAATCATTTTCTTTTAATTACTTTTTCGACCAAATGCATGAGAAGCATATCGGATCGAATCTTACTCCACGGCCATTCTTCCGTGCCGTCGGGCTTGGTTTCCTTTCCAAACAATTTTGCGCAAGCCAAACTCTCAAAAACTTCGATGCTCCGTTCATCATCAGGGCTAAGGTCGTATAGCTTTGACTTCGCGAGCAAGAGCTTGACCAATAGTGGAAAAAAGTAGGCACCCAACAATAAATGCTCCTGTATCGTCCATCGAGAGCGATAGGATGATTTTTTGCGGCCATGCCCCAAGTTCCCACGGACGCGGAAACAATCTCTAATCCACGCTTCCGCGACAGACTGCACTTTCCAATCCGATGGAATCCGCGAGCATGATGCCACAGGCACTGCTGACGGTGGAATGAATAGCCCCTCGATTCTCGCCGCCAGGTCGTCCTCGTTCCCATGGCGGCAATCCAGGATTCGCTCCATCGCCCCTATTTGCAATACGATTTCAGCCTGCTGAGTTACGGTTGGACTATCGGTATTCGCTCTGTTGAAGCCGAAAATCGACTCCTCGATCAATGGCCAGAAGTCCTTGTCCCGTGAATTCAAAAGCGCTTCCAACAAAGGCATATTCATGTTCACCGACGCCGTAATTGAAACATGCCAAGGACAGGGCACCTGAAACACATCTTCCGATATAAAGTTGATATCGTTCCCGTCTTTTCGCCGGACCCAAATGGAGGAACCTCCGGCACCATTGTCCGCGTAACGCTGTGCCACCACAGAGAAAACCTCCTGGCTCAGGGAACGATGCCTTAGGAAGAATTCTCGCTGCGACAGTCCGACAAAGCCTACGACTTCGCCAAAAATAAAGACCTCGCTAAGCTGATCCTCATTGAGACTATGAGTCAATTCAAGACCAGACATCTGGACCAGCGTTGCCGATGAAATGGAGCGCCCCGAATGGTCACGGTATGGTTCGAGGATCTTGTCAATGATGCCTTGCCGTGGGTCCTTCCCATAAGGCAATTCTCCTCGCGAAAACGGGATTAACGTGAATTCGCCGCACGTCGATTTCTCTGGTATGCAATACCACGGAAAAAACACGAGCATGCTCATAAATTCAACGTTTTTCCTCCGCTCGTCGACGTACCACCCGCCTTCCTGACGAATTCCTGGCAATCGCATTGACTACATTTCCGGCTGATCGGCCGATGGGCCTTCTCGTAGTGAGAACATTTGCACCGCCACATAGACTTTGTCCGGGTCCAGCCGATATCCTTGTCAAATTTCTTCATTATTATCCTCAGCCCATTATACGACGCCGATTCCCCATCCGGGTCTTATCCCCATAGCCCTTCGCCGTTAGATCTTTCGTCGCTTCTTCTTCCAGTGTAACGGTGGCCGGAAGGGAGGTGCAAGATCGGCGTGACCATAAAGCCGGCGCCCGCCAGGGTCGGCCCCAGGAGGCCAGCAGGCCAGCTCGCCAAGACGGCTGCGCCGTCGGCGAGGGCACTGGGCCTCGTCCCGTCCGATGAGTCCCTGGACGGGACGGCCCGTCTCCATTGAAAAATTGGACACGGGCCGGGGCCGTCCGGCAGGGGGCCTATTTATCCGTCCCGCCTCTCTCTCCAGCCCAGGGGTGCCGGGCTGGGCCGCGCGGCCAGGGTACGGGTCGAAGCGCCCCGTCCGGCCATCCGCGGTGACCTCCCTTCCGTCCTCCGTTCCCTTCGGGTTTACCTTCGCGACGAAGCGAAGGCATCAAAGGAACGGAGGAAACAATGACGACACTACACATAGATGGTCTCAGGAAGCTTGAACGAATCATCACACCGGAGCAGCGCCGGACGCATATTGCCCAACTGACCGGCTTTTCCAGCCCAGAAGGCATAGAACTGGTCGGCGATCTGGCGGCGGTCAATGGCAGTTTGCGGCACGATCCCGCCACGGGCTTCAATCAATGGCTCGCGGACACGCCGGAATGGATCAAGGATATTGCCCTCCGGCGCGGCTGGGCCAGCGAAGGGACTCCTCTCGAAGGGAGCGACCAATGAATGCGACCAACGATGGCGACATGGATGGTCTGTTCTGGATCGATCCTTATAAGGGCGAGCCGCTTGGACCGGGCGCAGGCCGTGCCCCTGATGATCGCTGGATAGTCTATGGCGATGACATGACCTTCAAATGGAAGGGCGGCCGGTCGATCCATGTGTATGACCGGTGCCGGAATCTTCGGCTGTTCGAGGTGTGGGCCTTTACGAACCGCACCCCGACGTTTGAGGAAGTCGAACGCTCGATCCGGCGCCGAATCCGCACGTACACGGAGTGGCAGAACACCCATCCCAAGGACTACTTGGGCGATGAAGACCCGACGCTGCTTCTGATCCGCTGGCTGCCGGAGGTGCGCCCATGAGCTGCTGTATTCACCCGCCGAATCGCCACAGCGCTGACGCCGGCGGCTGCCTCGAATGCCGCTGCCTTTGGCTCCCTACACCAGACGGACGGGCGACTTATAACCCGAGGGGCCGGTATGCGCGCGAGTTGTGGGATACACTGGTTAAAGATCAAGCTCCGCAAGGTTGGGGTCCCGAAATCATCGAAGCTCATCAAGTCTGCCTTTTCGTCATGTGCGGAGGCGGCCATATGGGCCGCTTCGCCGCGGAGAACCCTGCGGACTTTTACATTGATGACAGGATTGGCCAATTGCCGTTTAGTCGCCAAGAAATCCAAACGGCAGCCGCCACGCTAGCGACCATCGCGAAAGCCCACGGACTCAATCCGCACGACCTGCCGCCCATGCCCCTGCTCCACAGCTTCGGAATTTTCTAACTTTTGAACCACAGAGAGGCGTCGATATCGTCGATTACGACATCGTTGGATCATCACCGGAAGAACTCTGCCAGTGCCGCATGGACGTATGGCAACGGATTTAAGGTATTACGTTAGCCGGGGAAATTGGCAGCGGGTCAGGCGGCGCGACGCGACATCCGATCGACGTTGCCAGTCTCTGGGGAAGGCGGTGGAGATGTTGAAATTAGAATGCGAGCGCCCTGTGCCACATTCAGAAGAGGCCAATAGCCGAGCTTCAGGGGATCCAGAACGGCTCCCGTTGTTTGGAATACAAACCGGACGCCAACGCGGAATTGTCGTGGGCTTGTCGCGTTAAAATCAATAAAAAGCCTCTCCTTTACTCCGGGGATTTGCTCGCACAGCACGCGAACGATTTCGCCGAGAACCAGCGAGAATACATGGATTTCCTCGGAGTGCGCAGCACCCTCAATCCCGATCGTGGCTCCTACCCTCTTCAGACCCCTTAAGGTGAAAATGGCTTCAGCCTTGGCTAGGGGGTCGACCCGATCATTACTCGATAATTGTTTCAAGGTATCGACCGCCTTCAAACGGCCTAGAATGGAGGCTCCCCAGTGGGAAATATCGGGATTACGTGTTTGAAGCATAAGCTGGGCCATCGCACGATCGGCCGCAGCGGCCTCAAAGGTGAGGACGATCTGCCTGCATAACTCGGTTGCATTCCTCTCTTCAGGAGTCGCCAGTCCCGAGGTTTGATTGGCGTAGGCTACAGCTAGATCGAGCAATCGAGGAACAAGAGCCTTCAAGTCATTGGGCGCCAGGGTTTCGCGCAGGATTTCGACGGCCCTTGCTATTTCCACAGGATCCGATGATGTTTGAAGTCTATTTCTCAAGAAACCCACCTCCCGGGTTGATCTGACGGCCGGGGCAGTGATCCGTGGAGTCGCACTTACGACACTTGGAGTATTTTCCGAACTGCCCTTCTTTGGGGACAAAACGCGTTTGAATCGTCTGATTCGCATCTCCAGGGGACGTTCATCCGCTGGCCGGGGCGCCCGCAGACGTACCGTTCGTCCTTCCGATTTCTTGCTGGCGGTCCGCCGGCGGATGTACCCAGCGGCAACCTCCTTCGATAGGATCAGATCTTCCCCCAAGTCGGGACGCACTCCCGTCATCTTGAAGCCCGATTCCGCCAGTTCCTCGGATGTGACATTCTTCCACGCCACCTCTTGGGCGCCTTGGTCCAGAATGCCCGACATGACCGTAGCGAGTAATCCGCTGCCCACGCCTACGAGCCCCGGCTCCGCCGGATGAGAGTGCCGCCAGGCGACTTGGTTCTGCGGCTTGGCCTCTATCCAGTAGATGCCGGCGCTCTTGGAATGAAATTTGACGTAGCCTTCAACCCCGTGTTCAGAGACGGCGAATCCGACACCGCTGGGGACGTTTACGATTTTCTTCTCCCCAGCTGCCCAGTTGCCGCGAAATCCGTTGATAAACAACGCGCGATAGGTTCTCTCCGCCTGAGACTCAGGCTGCGGCCAGCTCTCGATTTCATCGAGGAAGTGCGCGAGCTCCGGCAAGGGGACCCGCTCGGCCGGCCAATAGCGCAGCTCGACCGGCCTGCCGCTTTGCCGGTCCACTACGCCGCCAATGAGCGTTTCGTTTTCAAGCTTCCCCTCGACTTGCCCCTGATGGGCAACGATGGCCGCTTCGGCGCCATGCCTGAAATCTTCCTGGGTATCCCCGCTGCGAAATGCGAACTTCTCGGCCGGGGCGGCGGGCGAAGCATCTCCTTCGAGGACTTGAAAGCGCCTCATCCACCCGAGCATTTGTTGTATTTCAGGATCAGCAGCATCTCCGTATGTCTCAAGTTCGAGCAGGGCCTGAAGGGCATTTTCTATGGCAGCGGAGATTTCATCAACCAATGGCACGGCAAGCGGTTCGCGCTTCAGAACTTCATATTTTAACCAGAGCCATATTTTGATTCCATACTCTACGCGTTCAAACGTTTCACCATCCATCTTGTCGATGAAGTCCCACTCGTCATTCGAGATGCCTAATTGCATTGCCCAATTTGACAGTGAGCTCCGCAATGGATCTGGTATCCCGCTGATGAGGAACCAGTCATTCAAAGCAGACACAATTCCATTTCGGAATGTTTCCACGAGAGATTCGCTGAATGGCTGTCGAACAACATGTGATGTAAGGTTCCGTTGCATTAATTGGCTCGACAGAGATGGGGTATGAATCGTGCCCCGCGTGACTATTTGTAGTGCGTTCGGTTCCGCGTGGTGACTGTCTGCAATCTCTCCAGCGAGCACCTCATCGCGAATCAGTGCCGAACGGTAAAAGAGCTGACGCTCTCTACGGATAGCCGCCAGGGCTTGTCCAGGGTCTTCGTCCGAGCTTTCGCGGGACAGGGATTTCTGCAGATCGCAGAGGTACGCATCAATTGGAAGACGCTCAAAGCGAATGTTAACGGTCCATCCTTCTTCTCGGAGAATGTCCGCCAAAATGGCCAGATCCGCGTGAAAGCTATTCGACATGTGACTTAAATCGGCTTCTGTAATCCGGATTGACCATACATCCGCCAGTTTTTCTAACGCATCGCGAACCTCTGGACGGAGAGACGGCTGTGTCAGCTCATGACGCCAATTCACGCCGTCAAATTCCTGAATCACATCGGTCAATTTCTGAAGACCGTCAACGGTTTCCGGCATTCCATGGAGAAAGCCGTCTTCGAGCCAAAGCGTCACCGATCGCGGCGACTTTTCCTGAGCAATACGCCCTAAAACATTATCAAAGGTGTACTGGGAATCTTGACGGCTCTCATGAGCGGCCATAATCAGCTCGACAGCTCCATCACTCCCGGACACTGTGGCGTGACGGCGCGCATAAGCAAGTAGACGCTTAATCTGATCTTTTCTGTCGGCCGGATTCTTCGTTAGCTCCGCGTCGGATATGCGCGCACTCGCGTCTGGTCGAGTCACGACATTATCAGTGGCGACCGTGGCGGCGGCCCTTTCGAGAACACGGCGACGCTGCGTCTCAACGAGAGCCCTGGCTTCATCAAGGCTCAGTCGGACGTTATTGTCTTCGTCGGCGTTCTTGAGGACAAAACTACCATCGTCCGTATCGGGTTCGCCGGCGGGCAGACCCAGCGACCGGAGAATGCGCAGAAGATCGTGTTCATCGAAAGGGCTGCTGAGTACCCTAGGAATCAGGATCGGCCCCGGTCGGCCCCTGTCAAGGAGCTCCAGGCAGGCGGCCGCCAGGACTTCGGAACCGATGCCGAGGCCGCGATATATTGGGCGTATTTCAAAATAGTTTGCTGCCGAGGTCTCGTGGCTGACCCAAAAGAAAGCCACGATGTTTCCGTCCTCCGAGAGGACGAGCCGGGTGTCCCGCAGTAGTGTCGGATCCCTCACGAGTACCGGACGCAGTTTCAGTCCGGCGTATAACGCAATTCCCAGATCGATCAGTCTCTGGCGGAATGCGACCTGCGGGTCCGTCCGCCACGGCTTGAGACCGGCACGCGCTTTGACGATTTCGGCATTCGTCAGGTCCTCGGCGCGGGTCAGGCGGTAAGCGACCAGTTTCTGCCGTGCCAAATCAAGAGCGTAAATGCGATCGGCATAATGCCCGGGGAGGTCGCCTGCGGCGGACGGCGTCTGAGCCCGTACGATACCAATCCCTCCAGCGAAAACAACAAGGTTGTGTTGATTGCCCGGCGCGTTTGGAAGATGGATCATAGCCGGGGCGGTGGTATCGACCAAACCATGTTGCTGAATAAGGCCGTCCACTTGGGTGCGCTGAGCCTCAATCCAGGCATGCGCCTCCGCTTGGGTCAGGAGTACGTTCAGTCCTTCGCCCCAACGAGTCTCCGGAAGATGGCGATGGATCAATTTATGTCCACTGCTCAGTGTTTCGAACATAACAAAAGGTTGGTCCATCCCTGCATCCTGGAACAAAAGGCGCTGTAGCCCTGCGGAGAACAGCTCCGGTCCCACGCCTTCCAATTTCTCGCCAGATGCATTTTCGGGACGTACATGTACTCTCGATATGCCATGAGGATTGAGGGACCATTCCACGTAACCTTCGACCTCGCCTTTCTCTTCTGAAATTGCCAGACCGAAGCGGCTCAGTTCAACCTCCCCTTTCGCAGTTTCATGGATTCCGTTGCGAAGCGCATGAGCAAGGTCCGACACGCGACTCCATGACTGCGTAGGATGCCAACGGTCAAGGCTTTGGACTGCTAGATCGCGTGCTTGCCCCTCTAGATGGTCTGCTCGAACGAATCGCAGAGGTTTCATTTTCCCAGAGGCTCTTTCAAGAACAACAAGACGGGTGACATAATGCCCTGGAACCGATGCCTCCAGGGCGGCGGGCCCGGAATAGCCCAGGAAGGAGAACATCGGAAGCTTCCAGCCGCGGTGTCGGATGCCTGCATTGACGGTCGAGTGAGGAGCAAAACTCAGGAGCCAGCCGCCAAGCCCCGGGACCAAGAGCGGCAGCGTAAGGAGACCTCCGGCCAACCAACGCATCCAGATCTTTTGCCAAAGCGTGAAGCGCTTATCCTGGAATTCCTCGGGGAAGAGGTATTCGATCAAGTGGAGGAGCGAAAACGCGAGACCGATTCCGGCGATAAGGAAAGCCATTGAGACCCATTGGGCCGGATTGGACAGATCGGTCAGGCTAAAGATGGACCGCCCCCAATGCAACGCCGCCGCAAGGCCCAAAGTTTCAATGGCCGGAGCGCTGTAGACGGGGTGCGTAACAACCCAGCCAAGTCCCCAGAGCCCGCTCCGCCATCCCCGTGCCTGATTTTTCTTTCGGGCCAGCCACTCGTGCAGCGGCTGGAGGATATTTAATCGTATTCTTTCAGAGACCTGGGTCGTCGCAACGGTTTGTTGACCCGGATCGGAATCGTCGGTTGCGGGAAAGCGGTAAGCATCGTCCGTGCCCGCCTTCTGTTGGACCAGTACGTTGAACTGGGAGTGATAGAAATTCCCGATCTGATCATCGACGGCGTCTAGAGCAGTCTGATGGATCCCGGTGGCAAGTTTATTTAAAATGGCCAAGTCAAAGATTTGCCCGGGCCACCGGCGAGGCATGAGCTCGATCATCGCCGCGGCCGCTTCGGGACGGTCAGAAAAGGCGCGTATCAGGTCGGCCGTCAATTCATAACCAAGAGACCTGTTGCCAAGAATCGCATCAAAAAGGCTACCCATGGCATCGGAAGCTTGGTCCCGAAGCCTTCCTATCGATATTTCGTCCAGTCGCCGGATGACGGATTGCCGTACGACGTTGGAGCGCATCGAGATCCCCGTTCCTTGCTCCAGGGCTCTCTGCTGGCCAAAATAGATCGTGCGCATGCCGGTATGTTCGGCGGCCTTCTCCAAATTGGTTACGTTAGGCGAGAAGGTGATATCGAGATCGCCCCAATCGCTTCGCCAGTCTATGGGCCTATTCGGGTCATAAAAGAAAGTCATCTGTCTGTTGTTCGGATCAAGTGTATCCTCGATTCCGCGCATATAGTCGATGGTGATGACATATCCGCTCTCGAGCGCATGGCCGATGGCTTCCATCAACTCGATATGTGCCGGCGAAATGAAAAACTGGCCTTCGCCACCGTGGGTCTCCAGCGCCGCCTCGATGAATTTGTGATTTAGCTCCAGGTAACGCTTGACATCCGGCAGCTCGTCCGCTGGCCTGTAGGTCGCCGCCATCTGGATCTTCCCCCGCAAAGCCTCCTTCAGATCGCGATAGGCGGGCTCCTCAAGACGATCCCTGATCGCCAACGCCGCTTCCTTTGGAATGGCGATCGTCTCCGGTCCGTGAACTCGCAACCGCGGAGCGTTCTCCGGCCAGAGGCCTCGTCCGCGCAAGAGGCTGATTGCTTCCGGAGTAAACACCGGAAGAAGCCATGCCGCCTCTGGAGCGAGGCCTTGGCGAAAGCGGACATGGTGATGCGGAATGTTGTCAAACAACTCATTGGAAAGAACCAGGCCTTTATGATTCGCTCCGAGCCCGCGGAGAAATTCAAGCACGTCGCGCTCAACAACTCGCGCTTTTTCATTTCTAGTAAAGGGGGATAAAACCGGGTCCTCGCGCAATTGTTCGCAGGCGACGGGATTGATCTCGGCCATAACGTATCGGAGTTGTTTTTGAAAAGCGGTCCAACTCAACGGTTGAGCCGCATCGGAGGGATTCTCAGAGGCTGCGCGCTGGCGGACATGCTGCAGGAGTCCTCTGGCCATCGCACCCGTGCCCGCCGCCAGTTCGATGATTTCGAATGCTTCATCAGCGCCCAGCGAACCCGACCGTCGCATCCCGGTCCACATGTGCCGTGCTTGTTCCGCAATCATGGCGCCGAAGTGCGGTTCCAACTGCATCGGGACCGTTTCATAATCGGCACCAAAACGGATTTTCCCGGCGGCGTAGTATCCCCAACGGGGGTTGTAGTACCATTGGCGTATGAAGTCCGCGGCGCTGAAAAAGAACTCCGGCGCGCGCGAGCGAAACGCGACGGGCACTGCGACTTCATAATCGATGGGAAATTCCTGAACGGCTCCGCCGCGACGCTGAATTTCATAGTCCACGCCGGGGGTCGCGGATATTCGCCGTCGTACGGGCATCAATCGGACCAATTCTCCATCCGGGGTCTCGAAGGAATTCTCCACGCTAATGACATGGACATCTGAATTGCCATGCTCCATCCGCAGAAGGCGTCCGGTCCGGCGCGCCGCCTCGGATAACGCCTCGCTGATCTTCATGTCAAAGTGCGGCGTCTCGATCACCAGACGGCCACCTGGAACCTTGAGAACGCGTAGCGCTTCTGTCAAAAGGCGCGTGATGTCATCAGTCCCCATCGCGAATTCGGACTCTCCAACGAGAAAAACGACATCAAAGCTCCCGTCCGGATAAGGAATGCCGTCAAAACCGAAGCGTGCATCGGCTAAACGGGTTTCGTAGCGGTTGCCGGGAGGCAGCGTCTCGAAACGACGGACAGCGGACGCGACATTGGGCGGATAAGCTTCGACGAGAGCGAGCCGGGAATCCTCAAAGAATTCGGCCAGGCGCTCCAGGAAGCGTCCGTTTCCGCCGGCGAGGTGAAGGACGGAAGCGCCTCGTCGCGGGAAAGCGGTCGCCGGATCAGCCTGGAAGGCGGCCACATCATGGATACCGATTTTCGTGTAAAGCTGATGCTCCTCAACGGAATATCCCAGGGAGAATCGCGGATGTATTTCATCACTGTGCGTGAAGTGGCGCCCAGGCTCAAAACCGAACGCTTCCAGACGCAGTCCCGCTGAACGCAACCGATCCTGCAAATTGACAAGAACTGCCAGGCGGTAAAGATCCATCCGACGTTGCGGCGACCACCCATCCGCGGCGGGTGCTCCGCCGCGCAGTAAGGCCTGAAGATCATCCACCCGGCTGGAAAGGGTTTCGAGATCATAGACACCAAAGTGGAGCAGACGTTCAAAGAGCGCTTGCCACTCTGCAAGCGGTCCCTTTCCTCCTGCGGCGCGGTGTAGCCGCTGGGCGATACTCGCGGATGTTAATTCCGGAGGGGGCTTCATCCCCTGCATTCTTCTCTTAAGACCGGATGCGAGTTGTTGGGCCAGTTGTGTTCGCCCGTTCAGATTGACTCGGCTGCCATGACGTTCGAGCAATGTAGTTAAGCCTGCCATCAGGGCTTTTGAGTCTGTCGCCACCAGTGCCTGCAACTCGTCCGGTTGCAGCCGGAAGATCCAGTCTTTCCCCTTCAAGGCCGGATAACGTTTGAGCTGATCTCGCAACCATTCCGTAACATCAACGGATTCATCGCGCGAGCTCCCATACTGGCCGGTGGGCAGAGAGTTGGTGGCCTCTAAGGCCCGGACCGCTACGGATTCAGGGTGGGTCCGCACAGGAAGATTCACATGGCCGGCGAAGGCGGCTGCCGGAGGAATCGCTTCCATATTGAAGACGGGACTGTAATTCTGTTCTCGCAACCCGAGTTGCGGTCGGCCTCTCCCGCAAGACAAAAGAAGAATTTGTGTTGCGGACGCCGAGGCCGGGTCAGAAACCAGACACGGAACAAGAAATAGTGCGACGATGCGGGTGAGCCAATTCCGTTTCATCGGCTAGGCGGCCTCCAGTTCTTGACGAGAGGCCTGGACGGCGGGCTTGCGGTGGCCATGTCCCCGATCATAGAGAGACTCTACCGTCTTCTCGATCACTTCCAATGCCTTCTCTATATACCCAGGCTCCGTATGCGCTTCTGGAGCTAAATAGTTCGGCGAGATAGCCGTCACTAATCCGAGGGGCCTGATTGAAAGTTTGATCAACATCTCGATAAGGGGCAACCGAGCGTAAGCGAGAACGAGCAAAGGGTAGTGAGAACGGCTTCCAATCTCATTCTCTATGAGACTGAACGTATCCAAATCGATCGTCAAAAGACTTTCCTGATCCCGAATCCAAGGATAGTTCGTCGCGTCGAAACCAAGGAATTCATGAAATACCCGACCATCACGGGAAAAAACGTGTCCATACGCCGTAGCGACGATATAGAACCTTACAGATAAGACGTGACTGGCTAGTCCGTCTCTCACGGCCGCCGCAGCCCAGTTAAAATCCGTGATGCCATTTACAAGCAACTCCCCGACATCCGGATCATGTTTTGTCTTAACATCTGCATGCGGGTCGACATTAATGACTGGCAACCCTCCCTGAGGCAGTTTCCCACGAAGTTTCAGGGCGTAGAGCCAATAATAAGCGCTTTCATGCAGCACGGCCCGAACGGTAAATGCTCCATTTTCCTGCGCGCGAAGGGCCTGCCAGGTGTAGGGATGTACCCTTCGTACAAAATCCAACACTCCAGCGGGGTCCGAGAAGGCATCATTTAACGCTTTCTCCGATAAATACATTTGAGCGAGGACAGGATAGTCGTTCCGGGCAGCCTCATAGAATCCCTTCAATGAGCGTAATTGGTGGTCGGTCAATTCAGTCCAGGTGCCGGCTTTCGTTAATTCGTGGAACTGTTCGACAGCTTTTCCTTCATCTTGCGGCGGAGACGATGCCGTCAGCCAGTCCCACCGCTTGCGTACGAGATTGTCGGCCGGGACGGAAGGCCATCGGTCCATGCTGAGTTGATCTACCATATCCTCCGCACGGGTCAAATTGATAGGTTTTTTGGGGTCTACATAACCGGCGATTTTCCAAAGAATGGGAAAACGATCTTTTCCCCAAACGGCGGGTCGCAGACTGTCGATGAGTTCCCGATAAAGCCGACCGTCAATGTCTCGCCGGTGTTCTTCCAAATACCTCAGATAGTCATCCTGCTCGGCAGGCGGCAGATTGAAAAAGTATTCCAACTCTTTATAAGTAACAGCGACTTCTTCTGCCAGCCTCTCTTCCCGATCGGGTCGACGGTGACGTTCCTGGCGAAGTTTGGCATGCAGCATTTCATGGTAGGTCGTGATCAGATCGGCGACCGGATGATTGTGGGCCAGCAGGTCCTGGACAATCTGGCCGATGACGAAATGGGCCATCGCATCGAGTCCCTGGACCAGCGTGATCTTCACGGCATCCAACACATCTCCTAAGAGCGCTCCGTGATCCCTTCTCAGGCGCTCCCGCGTCGTTTCCATCTGCGCTATGTGGGCGAGGTCTAATTCAATTGGCCGCGGCCCTTCTCGCTGATATTCAGGTGTTGTCGCTATCGTGTAGTTTTGAGACCCGGCCGGGGCGTCTGGCGGCTTCGCGGCTTCGATCGGGCTTGTTAGGCGAAACCGTTGCCCCGTTTCCCGCAACAATCGTGCTTCGATATAGCGAATCCGTTTAGGGCCGATGCCCGGAAGCGCCTGCGCTTCGTCTTTCGTCATGGCCATAAGCTGGCCGACGCGGTCAATATTGTTGGTGGTTCGCAACATCTCCTGCGTGGCCCGATTGAGACGCAAGTCGATTAGCGGACGCGCCTCCCAGGGAACGCCTTCCACGGTGCGCTTTCTATACTCCTTTTCGTTTTCCAAAGCCTGCAGAAGAGCGCGGGCGATCGCCTCCACTAGTTGCCGTGTCACCTTACGTTCCAGCGCCCGGGCAATCTGCGCCATATCTCTTTCACCCGCGCGAATATGCCTGAGAACCTCGAGCATCGCCCCGCTCAGCGGCAGGTCGGAAACGTCCCCTAATTCGTCCAGCAGGGCGACGATCTGCCCCACCGGATTAAGCCGGCGGGGCCGGACGTCGCTCTCTGGGGATTCCGAGCTCGGGGCTTCGGGGTCGGAGCTCAGCGCAGTCGTTGATCGCGCCCCCTCAGATGCGTATGCGGACCCTGGGGGTCGAGGCAGTGTGGTGTCGATCAGTTGCTTCAGTTCGTTCAGCAGCGTTTTGGCATCCACGCCATTCGAGATGGCGTCAAACCTCCATTCGTTCGTGTCCCGCACGGCGCCCCATTTCGCACGAAATTCCTCTTGCCCTCTTTGGTGCCGCAATTCCTCATGTGCGACGCGCGCCAGGGCTAAAACACGCTGTCGGAATTCGGGAGAATCTTGCGGATCAGAACCGAAAAGATGTTTCAAGACCTCATCCGCCGTGAGGTCAGGGCCTTGCTGCTCATCCGTTGCGCGTCTCCAGCGCGTGCTGCGGGACCGGCCAAGCGGCGTTATGGCGACCAGGTGATCGCCCAAAATCCAGATGTCATCGATGGCTATGCCCTCATGGAGATGTGATACCCAGGCGGCGATCAAAGGAATAAGGGCAGCGGCAACGAACCCAAGGGCTTGATAATGGATTCCCTGACTCAACCCCACTCCCATAATTCCAACCGCTGAAATGATGCTGGCCCAGAAAACGCGCCTGAGCGTTTTCGCATGCGCCTCGTGATCTTTCTTGTTGAAATGATTGTCGACCCGCTGGACGGACGCGGGCGAGGAAGTAGTGGTCCATTCGTCCCTCGTCATTAACGTATCAGGGAGGTCACGGACCTCTTTTTTCATGTCTTCTCGGCTCATGCCGCCATGGTTATGGAGTTCCATCATCATCCAGCGAATGGGACTTTTCATTTGCTCCCATTGATGGAGGAGAGAAACCAATTCCGGCGAATACACCGTCTGCCCGATGTTAATGTCGTTTTCGTTACTGGGTAGCGGCATACGAAGCGTCAGACACTTCAACTGGATCTTGTTCCAAATCTGCCAGTATTGATTTACCCATTTTCGAAGGGTCTGAAGGTCTCGTTCGCGCCGCGCCTTCGATAACGGCGCGGCCAATTCCTGAGCGGATATGCTGCTGGGCGACGGTGGCTCGATGATCGCAGCGGGCTTGATCGGTTCATTAAGTGTTGGTTGTTTCTGACCACTGCGATAGTCATGCAAGAGGGTCTGCCAAACGGGCGGCCACAGAGGAGCAAGGCCAAGCGCTGCATATACTTCTGGTCGTCCGATGTCAGACTCTTCCAAGAGAAGCGCTTTAGGAAGCGAACCTTCGCGCTGATCCGAGTTTAGAAATTGCTGCCAGGTAGGATCCAAGAGCCACAACCGGCCGGCATATTCCAGAAAAAGAACGTAATGCGGGTCGACTCTTATTCCTGAATATCTCTGGACCGTAATTTTCCAGCCGGCCGCGCCCAATTTCCCGGCCAGTCGATAAGCCACTATTTCGCATACCTTCTGATAATGAACTTCGGCAAACGGGATCTGCTTCCCCTCGGCCTTCGACGCCTCTGAAATCTCGCGATAGGTGTCCTCCAGAAAAGGCAGGAGTAGCTTATAGAGCGATCCGGACATGGGCTGCCCACGATCCAAGAGGGTATAGCCTGACGATGGACTTACGGAAGTATCTTGGACAGAATGGGATTTCTGTCCACCTAACAAGGCGCTGCATGCTTGAATAATCACCATCGCCATAGCCAGAACGGGAGACCGAGAATTGCTTTGTTCAGTTCTGGCTCTGCTGGCAGCCTGATCCAAACCAATGGTTGGAGTTCCATTCAGCCGAACAGTAACCGCGCGCATTGCAAGCGCCTGTTCGGTGAAAACCGTCGACACATGAACCCCTGGACCCGCTACGCTCATGAATGTGTAAACGGGAGAAAGGGCCGCTGTGCATGCGCTCGCGGCAAGGACCGGATCGACAAGCAGACACGGGACCAGGAGGATCGCAACGAAGCGGGTGAGCAGATTCCGTTTCATCGGCTAGGCGGCCTCCTGTGCTAGGTGATTGGCCAGGCCGGCGGTTGAATGTTCTTTCGATGCGGCTACGAGGGCTTCAATCTGATCTTTCAGCATCGCGTGAATGCGGTGCGCATAATCAGGTGAAGCTTTTTCGGACAAGCGCCTGAACATCGACGAGGTGACTAACCCCAGGAGTTCTAGACCGCTGCTTTCGAGAGCGGGGAGCAGGGAATCGGATATCGCTCTTGCTACCTCAGGCAATTCCAGATGATATGTGGTGTCAGGGTGCTCTGCCGCCGGGCGGAGGCTGAACTCAATCATGTTCACGGCCACCAGGGCCTCCCGTGACCAGGCGCGCAGCGGTCCCCCTGCCTCCGTGTTGGCAGGGTCCTCGATCACCATGGCTTGCTTGGAAATTCCAGTGTGGATAACGAACGGAGCGAGGTGATCCCGGACGGCCTCGAGGGCCCAATTAATCGGAAAGATGCCATCCATGACCATTTTTTCAGGGCGGGCGGTATAGGGATCGACGTTGATGACTGGAAGGCCGATGGGCGGCAGAAGCCCCTGCAGGGCGCGGGCAAAGAGAACATAGTATGTCCCTTCCGGTAAGGGAAAATGGAAAGTAAATTGGCCGGGGTGGGCCAGGGCTGCAAGGGTGGCGGGATGGGAGCGCCGGAGAAGGTCCAGAACACCATCCGGCCTTTCAAGGGCATCACGCGCCACCGGCCCTTCCCAATCGAGACCGGCCATTCTCATAAGACCCTTCAAGAATTTGAATCCCCGCTCTCCGGCATCTCTTTCCAAATCCACCCAGGTCCGATATCCGGTCAAAAAGCTAAAAAGGGTCCAGATATTTTCTTCCGAGAGTGTCGCCCATTCTTCTACGTTGTCAGGAACGGCCGCCGTCCATCGCCGGATTCTTCCTGCGATCTCCGAATCCGGAGCGTAAGGCTTTCGCGCGACGATATGCCAGCCGTAGATGTTTCCCTTACTGATAATCAATTCGGGGTCCCCCTCCAAAACGAACCCGATGCTTTCAATAATCCGGCGCCATCTTCCCCCATCGGAAAACAGATAAGGAAGATTCACAATGTGCCTCATCAGTTCAAGTTTCGTGTGATACAGGGCTTCCTTTTCGGTCATAAGCTTAATGGCCTGAGAACGGTCGATTTTCCCTCTGCCTATCGAATCCGCAATCTCGGTCAATCCCTCCAGGATCTTTAACGCTTCAGGGTCACTGATCCTGCCCAGCATCACGATGGATTGCAGGAACTCTTCGGCCAGGTGATCATCCTCTATGTTTTCCAGGGACCGTCGGCATTTTCCGAAAACATCCAGCTCCTGCACGCGTCGGTAGACCTGGATACCGGCTGCGGCCCCCCGCACAAATGACCCCTCGGGGTGATGGAGGATGAAGGTCGCGCGGCCGCCGGGGCGCAGCGCATGCAATATCCGACTCAAAGCCTCATCCAAATTGCGCGAGTAATCCAGTCCATAAAGAGAGACGGCGGCATCCTCGCTGTTCTCCTCCAGACTCATATTTTCGACCGCCACGTGATCGACATGGATGCCGGCCGCGCCTGGTATCCGCTCGGGGTCTATGTCTGCCGGATCGATGCCGTGGAGATCGAACACGGGTGATTCTTCGCGGGCGACCAGCGATGCAAAGAGACCCCCGGATCCCACATCAAGAATTTTCGCGAAGGGATTGACCTCCTTGAGAGATCTGAAAAAACTGCGCAATCTCTGCATCAATTCCTCGGGATAGCGGCCTGCGACCGATGCTTTCCCGGCGCTGTATAAGGGGCTCCAATCAAAGGGCTTCTTCCGAACGCTCATCTGGTTCGGCTGGACCCAATCCGGCGGAGCTTTCGAAATGGCCCCCCGAATTTCGCTCCAGACGCTCGGACCAATTCCCTTGATCGCCCGAGCCAAAGACTCCATCTGCGCCAGCGACTCGAAGCGACCGCCAGGAAGCCCGTTCCGGCAGGCCAACAGTCTCTCGGCGGCCTTTGGCGAAATCAAAGTGCTCACACGCCGGATATCGTCGGCCGTGCGCCACGCATTCGGATCAACCGTGGCGGCGGCCGGTTTGGCCTCATGGCTTGGATGCGCCATGGCCAGCAATTCCTGCCTGGCTTCGTGAAACCGAGTGCGACCCTTTTTCCAGGCGGCACGAAATCCGGGCGTGGATGACCAGTCTACGTACCTCTCCATAGCTCCCCGGATCTGAGGGTCATATTCCTCCATCGGCAACACGTGGATCTTTGGATCGCCGCCGAAGAACTGCTGAGCGGCGAGATCGATAGCGACCCAGCCGCTTTGCCAAAGAGCTGTAAAAAAGTGGAAGGCGTGCACTGGTTTCCCCATTGTTAAATATCGCCGTTTCGCCGTAAAACCGGCACGGGCAGCTCCCAGGCCAATGGATAGCGACATCGGCATGCAAAGACTCTCATCGGAGAAATCCATCAAGGACAAGTTGACGTATTGATCCTCGTCCGCCACCAAAACAGCCAATCGACGCAGCGTCATCTTCAAAACCGTCATGCGGCTCCAAAACTCTTCCTGCTGTTCTTGAAAGAGGCGCCCTAATCGCGCGCATTCAAGCGGTCCCCGAGACCATTCCCGGAAAATATTCTCTGCGCTCACCGTTATTTCATTGAACGTGTCCCAATAAAGTCGCAGCGTCTGTTCGTAATCTGAAAAAAGCGGTCCTAGCAGGGCTTCCCGCTGGCTGGGCGGCACGCCGCTGAGTATCCAGTCGGCTTTGGCTTTCCCCATAACTGCTGCATCCACGCGGTTTCCGGATTGATTGGTTGCGTTCAGTTCACGGATTTCTTGCGGCAGGACCATGGACAGCCAGGAAAATTCGCCGACCCTGTCCGATCCAGTGGCCGGGCTGGCGGGCAAGGAGTCTGGGCCGTTATTTTCCTGGAATCGAGGACTTCGTGGGTCGTCTGGTAGCATTGCGGCTGCCGGCAATAGTAATTTTATATTGGGTGGTGATTTTTTGGGTTCCTGCTTCGGTGGAGTCCGCTTCTGTAGCCTTGACTGATATTCTTCCCATAATTTTCTTTCTTTATCCATCACCCCGCCGGGGCGCGTCAGGTCCCCCCACACCGGTTCACGCTTCCCGTGGGATTCCATGTACTGCTTGACGCGTGTCAAAGCTTCCAGTTCGCGCCGATAAGCCGCCTCTTCCTCCTTGTCTACGTCAAGCGGTGGATTTACTCCCTTTAAGTAGACATCGACCCGCGCGAAGTCTTCCATGATATGCCCGAATTCATGAAAAACGGCGGCGATCAATTGCGTGAAGTCACCCAATAAAAAGGGCTTCAAGTGAATAGTGAAAAGGATTTTGCGTTTGCCGCTTTGATCTAAAGCCAAGGCGGTCGTGACCTTGCTATCCGCCTTCACGCCCGGGATTACTCTATCGATGGACCACGCCACAGCAATGCGGGAGTCCTTTAGTATTTCTCCCAGACCCGGCATAAAAGCTATGGCCATTTTTACACCGGCGTCAATGACTGACTGGATGGCCGGATTAAGCTCCTGCTGTCCCCAAATGCTAGCGGCGACCAAAGGTGCGAGTAAGATTTTCAATAGACTGCGACGATGGCCTTCCCAATGCTGTTCAAGCTCGACCACCTCGATCTTTGGCTCAAAACCAGTGATAAGTCGCAGATGTTCGGTCGCTCGACTTGCGAACGCTTGGCTGGAAAACATTTCCGTCTTAGCCAGCATACTTGCGTAGGAAGGCGAGACGGGATTCATAAGACTCGCCAGGCCATAATCTATCGTCAGGCAGGGAACCAGGAGAGCGGCGACGATGCGGGTGATAAGTTTCGACATAGAGCCCGAACGCGCGCGTTTCGCGGGAGACGCGCACGCGTTCGAGGAATTGATCAAGTTTACGCGGTTTCTGGCGGGGGTGAAATCAGCCAAAAGACCAAATCTTTAGGTCCTTTGGTCCTATGTAATATGTAGGTCGCTGTGGCAGGTTTTTGGAGCTCTTTTCAAACGTACCGGAAATACACCGGCGACCCTTTCGTTGAATGGAACTCCTCTTAGGCTACTGCTTCCATTATTTTCTCGTTCCACTGACGATCTGCGGCTAAATCCTAATTGAGCAACATGGCTATTTCAAAAAAAGCGATCCAAGCAACAGAACTAATCTCAAGAGAATCTCATGGAATTGACAACCCATTTTGCAACCGTTGCGCTGGACGGATTAGATTTCTACCCAACTTTTACCCAAGTCGGGCTCATTTCCGATCCTATTTACTACAAAACAGAAAATGGGTATTCCGACGAGGAACTACAAAATCCTAATGGTCTTGAATAGCATGTCAAGGAAGTACTCTAACCAACTGAGCTAACCGGGCGAAAACAGTTTAGAAATCAACCAAATCGTTGTCGACTGCTAAGAATATTCTGACTGCCGTTATCCAACTTTTTCTCCAAGTCTGGGGAGTATTGGACCATATTTGACACTCCGAAAGTAGATTCTAGTTGGATCGATCTTGTCCAAACGCTCTGCCAGGAAGTACGCAAGCCCAATTTAATCTTAGCAGTCTCTAAAGACTGGTGCAATTTATCGTCGACAACTGACAAATTGTACTAAACAAGTTCTGGAGGTTGCCCCCGTTTATTCCAATTTCATGGGCGGCCGAAAGGCTCATTCGTTTAAGTTCCATAATCCCTTTCACCATGTATGATCCGGGAGACGTCCGAAAGTTCTCTGGCTCGACGAAACACTTTTTTCCTCGGTCTGGCTGAGGCTTACGGCGGAACAGCTGGTGGGGCGAGTGGCGGTCCTACATACGTTAGACGCAAATTGGCGCTTTTTATTCCCGCGTCGACGGAAAAAAGAGACAAAATTGCAAACCCCCTATGGAAAAATCGCATTGATTCGAGCAAAAGATGAGCGCACATGCGGGAAAAAATATTTAAAAAACTTTTGGGGCGTCGAATCGATTCGACATCTAGGGCTGAAATTTATCGACCTAAAAGAATCAATATAACGATGTAACATGTTTTTGCCCTATACGAATTCTAGAGTCGTTTTCACAGTGGATGGTTGCCGAACGCGAATGAAAGGACTGATCGCACAGGAAGTGGATGTCCGGTTTTGCTAATCGTCAGGAGATGAAAACTATTGTGTTTTTTCATTACCCGGAATCGACCGAAAGTTGGTCGACGGTATTCAGCCTGCTCGACAAGAGATCGTGCTTTTTAGGACGGCGAAACACACAAAAGCACAAAACGGAACAACGTGACGATTTATTGACGCGATAGGATTGATTTATTCCGGGGTAAGGAAAACTGCCAACTGGTGAGATACTGCTTGTAGCAGTTGGGCATGAGATTGGGCTGCTGACTTCAAGAGTAATTCTTTGGTGAGGATACGCTTACGCTGAGCGGAGCTCTGCCTCTGGTATTGCATGGGGTTTAGGCTTCATCCGATGTTCTGGTAGCGGCGGGGCGACAAATGTGGATAAATCGATGTGCTCTGGTTCGAAACCGAATTCCTTGACGAATGCCGCTTTAGCCAACGTTGAGAGATCCTCATGCCGCAAATGACTGATAGCATCCAGGCGGGCGATCATTTCGTGAATGCGGAGGTCCCGGTCATCGTAAACATCATGCGCCTGATGGGTGCTGTGACGCTCAATCAATCGCTGCTCAACCGCGATTTCATATACGGCATCCAGCATTTTCAAGCTGTCGATGGCATAATCTTTCGGCGCCATGGCCCCCACGTTGGCCAGCATATAAAGTGCTAAGAATGGGTTTCCTCCAGAAATCGCTTCCTGAAGGCGGGCGGCCATTTCTTCCCGGTTAGTCGAATGGTATGACCCAGCGATCAGACTATCCAAAATGTGAGCCAATTCGTGAACGGCCGTGACATTCATCATCTGCTGCGCGATGTGCTGCACGGATCGATCATCCGGGAAAGACCTGGCCAGCAGTTTCCCAGCGATTTGCTCCAATGCGATCACATGGCTTTCGCCGAGCTTTGCGACGATCTCCTCTCGGTCGAACCGCGAATATAACGGAGAGACTGATTGGGGATCCTTCAGATGAGCGGCGATCATCATGGCGTCCTCCAGGATGTTTTTGCCAAAGACTATTCCCAGGTTGGAGCCCGGCGCATGCATCCCGTGAGATTCGACTAATGGAGAAGGAGGAGCGCTGGCCGGAGGCTCCCATGGCTGACGAGCGCTCTGAATATCCACAACAATGGGTTCATGAATACCCATATAGGACAGGGTATGCGGCCCCACCTTGCCGGTTCGCAATGGATACGCGGCCGACGCCGAATATAAACACGCACCGCCGTAATTGGTCATGCCATCATCAAAGGGAGCAATGACCAACCCATATTTATCCGCCAGATTTCGCGTTTGCCGCTGGATGTCTTCCGTTTCGGTGGCCAGAAGAAAGGCGCGGATATCCGCCTCCGACTCGGCGGGCAAGCTTAAACGTCCTCGTATGGCGCGGATCAACCTGTCTTGACTTATCACACGCTCGTATCCTTCGCGCCATCGTGAGAGATCCAACAAAGGTTTATATTCCAAAAGATTCAGCAGGGGTTCGGCCGGTTCCGTGGCTCCGATGAATTTCAAGGTGTCTGTCAGCATTTCAGGGGGCATCTCCGCCAAAAGCTGCTTCGCCTTTTCCAAAAAGGCATTCGAGCTGGATGCCGACTCGTTAGCGAGATCGAGGGAGGGACGAGGGCCCGGGGAAAGGAAATCAGGGAGCCATGCAGCTAGTTTTGCTTGTTCGGTATCCGAAGGTATCGCGCTGTGAAGTTCATCAGCGAGACTATGTTCAAATTCTGCATCATCGAGCTGACCGCTCATGTAGCGGTCGATAACGGTGAGTATAGTTGGGTGAAACCACCGGATGAAACTATCCCCCGGCCTGGCTTGAGAAAGGAAATGGGTCTCAAATTGTCTGGAGAGAATATCAAGAAAGGTCGCTGCGCGTCGCAGTTCTTCGGGACCGGTCGGGATTTTCCTAAGAAGCCTGGCCGCCAGCGCTAGGGGTACGATTTTCTGCAGAGGATCGAGCCGATCATCAAATTCCCATTGCCAGTGATCGAAGTAATTCCGCAAAAGTTCAAGGGACTGATCGCCCAAGGCGTGTTCCAATTCAGCCAGATCTCCTGTAAGAAAATAGGATTTCATGGCCTGGACTCCCGCCCTATTAACCAACTCGCGCACCAACTGATTCTCTGCTGGATATCCCATGGAAGCGACATGTCGATTCAGAACTTCCCAGACTTTCTCTTCAAATGAAATCGAAGGCACTCGATTCTGCAACTCGTCATATGCGGACTCGACGGACTGTCTGACCCGGGCGCCATCCACGGGGTCTTTTTCCATTCTCAATAGCATTTCATACTCCCGATATCGCTGAAATCCCTCGTATACCGATCGAGAAAAAACATCATGTTCCATCGCAAAAGCCATTTCAGGCCTCTGTTCCCAATGAGAGGCTTCATGAGCCAAAACGCGCAGCGACAAAAACCCTGCTTGGGACGATGGCAACAGGATCACTTTTTCGGGTCGGGCCTGGAGATTTTCAAGCAGAATTTGCGTCATTCCCGACCGGAAATACCCGAAGAAGAGACGGAGCACCGTATCTTCAGAATTCAGAAATAGAACCCGATCTCTCGGAATCGACAGCGTTCGCGACGCGATTTCACGAAAGGCTTCTTGTTCAGGCCTCGCAGCATCCCGGCTGGCCGCCCAGGCGAGCATGGCCGTTAAATTGTTCCGATGCGGATAGACGTTTTGCATGAAGTCCGTAAGGTCCGCCAGCCGTGAAGGGAGGGTTTCGCCCGTCGCATACAAGACGCCTCCAAATAGGGCCGAAAATAACGATGCCACGCGGTCTTCCAGCAAGGCACTCCTGACATGGGGGAGATGAAGTGATGAAGCCAGGACATGCCAGGCGTCGTCATCCAGCAAGGCTCGGACCTGCAAAACTCTTTCGGCCAGCTCCGGTTGCCGATATTCCTCGGGGAGCAAGAGAAGAGAATCGGATTCATTCAGCGCTGGCGGAGGAACCATCGCTGGTCGATTGTTCCATTCGAGACCGAGGTGCTGGGCGGATTCATCAAGAGGCTGATGCAACTCTTGACAGAGGGCTGCGATACGTTGAGGAGTTGGCCGGTGAGGATCTGAAGGCGCTCGCCTAAAACGATTCCGATTCGCTTCGAATTGCGCAACAAGTCGATCCCACTCGGTTTTCTTCGTGGGATTTCGCAATCGTCCTGTAGCCTCAAACTGAGCCCAAATCACTGGCAGCTCAGTCAGATCTTTATCGACAATATTGTGGAGAATCAAACGAGCTACCAGAAGTCCAAACGAATCAGCGCCAGTCTCTTCTCCGTGCGCCGATAAATCGGCCGCCTCTTCGGGCAGGTACATAAGCTCTTGAGGTGCAATTCGATCATCCGCCTTCCATACATGACCCAGCTCATGCGCTAGAACCCAGGCGAGTTGTGCGTCTGTCATTTGGGAGACGAGGCGAACGTTGATCTCAATCAATGGATAACCCGCGCTGTCCAACACGCTCCCCGTTGTTCCCCATCGACTAACGATAAGATGAGCCTGACCGAGCCGCTTGCGTTGCAAATCGGTCAGCAAGAATCGGTACGGGATAGTTTCCTTGATCCGCTCAAGAAGAAAATGTGCCTTGGCACGATGAGCCAGGTGAAACGGAAGCCACTGTTGGCGTGAGAACCATGAAAGGACAAGGTGGCCGGATGAAAGAGTACCACTTGAATTTTCGAGTTGTCCGCGATCGTGCGCAGCGCCAAAGAGTTGGAAAAGTCGCGCGCGCAAATTTTTAAGGGCAACTACCATCCGAACAGGCCATCGGGACGCGACAGGTTCAAGCATCATCGCACTGGAATCTATGGCCGAAATCGACTGGATAACAGCCGGGGTGACCGTGCGGGAGGCGAACAGCTGAGGACTGCCAAGGCTAACTGCCACCGCTGGGTCCATAAGCAGCGCCGGGGAAAGCAATATCGTTATGATAAGTCTTAAGATCCGGGGCATCATTTTAGTGTAATAGATGCTTGTTACAGCATTATTTCGCGAATATGACGGCAGAGTAAAATTAAGGTTTGGGTCTTCAAGACAAAAAGGCCTCTATTTTTAGAGGATGTTCGGAAGTGGTATTGAGTCAGACGCCGTAACGTGAAAGCTGGACAAACTTCTTCTTGTAATCGAAATGGACTTTGAACCGTGAGAAAAAGCCTTCTTGCCCGAGTAGACCGAAGGGCATGTCGTCCCACTCGTGGGAATAATAAATATCAACGGCCAGTCGAATGTCAGCAACTGTGATGAGGGTAGTATGCCGATAAGCGAGCACGCTCCCGCCGATCCCTGAGAAAAGCCGTCGCTCTCCGCTTTGGACCTTAAATCCAAGCTCCTTTGCGATTGATCCGGGGAACGTGCATTGATCGGCGCCGGAATCAATCAGCGCGCCAAATTCGGCTACGCCTTTTCCAACGGAAAGGTTAACTGGGATGACCGGTCGATATATATACTGGGGAGGGTGGATGTCGCGTGGTGTCGATAAAAAACGGCGATAAGAGAATTTGATTTGGCTCACAGCAAATAGCTATGAGCTTCCCACGGAATCCGTTCCATGACTGGACGCTCTACGCCGTGCTCCCTGGCTTCGCGAAGGGCTTCGCCGAGAGTTTCCCTGGCAGCGATAACTTTCTTGCGATCGTGGGTTAGAGCCACCCATTTGCCGGGGTATTTCCGATAGAGCGGTGTCATGTCGATGACTTTAGGTCGCTTGGTTTTCATGCTTAAAGTATACCCGATTTCTGAATGCTTTGCTCGTCGATAAATTCTACCCAAATTTTACCCAAGTCACAGTCATTTTGAATCCTAATTGATCCATTTTTGAAGGCGGCTATTCCGACGGAAAACCACTGTATCCCAATGAACTGAAATCGCATGTCAAGGAAGTACTCTAACCAACTGCCCCGTCCTCTATACCGTTCGCCTTCGGCGAACTATATCGACGGGGCTGCACCGACCCATAAGACCCCTTCGGGGGCGAGTATAGCGAACGGTGCTGAGCTAACCGGGCGAAATCGTTTAAATTATCGTACGTTTATATATCGAGCGCTAATGCCGTTTGCGGGGTTCCCCCGGCAATTTTCCCCAACGTCTTGCCGATTTTCACGAAAATTAGCTTCCCTTGAAACAAGTGCTCAGACGGTAAAATTCCCCAAAATACTTCCCTTTCTCGGTCATAAGGAAGGGGGCCGGCTAAATTTTAAACTTAGCGCTCGCACCAGAATTATAACAAACGGCTATCCCACGGAGACGCAATAACAATCATAGGAACCAGAAATTTCAAGAAGTTTGTTCAGTGAACAGGCTATCCAGAACGCCGAAGCCGTTCAAGCAATGCTCTCCCGCGGCGGCTGATTTTTCCGCGCGGAGGATCTTTCATCGCCAGCCGCTCGACAAAAGGCCGCAAGAACGTGATCTCTTTAATCCTCCCGGCCAGTTTGTTGTTTAGTGCGCGCAATCTTCTAAATGCCGCCCATTCAGCCGCTTCATCCCGAATGATCCAGGGCGGAGCATGATCCGTCCATTCAATGACCGCATATTGGACGATGTTGCGCGTCACAGCCATCTTCCACCAGCCTGGTTCTTTAAGCAGATGCAGGACTTTCGAAGATATCTCTCTCATCTGGCGGGTCAAAGGCCCCGTTTCATTCAGCACGTACAGAAAAGCGGCCGGCATCAGCGTTGTCGAAATGTATTTCACTGATTCGGGGGATGCGCCACGGCGCCAGGGAGATGTGAATATCTTGAAAATCAGATCGGGTTTCTCATTCCCGGTGAGATTGATCCATAGCTCCCCATCACTTTGGTACGGAATCCGAAAGCGCAGCGTCGCATGTCGTTCCAGCTCTCCAATGGCCTCCAGACCCAGAAGTACGCCTTGCTTCAAAGCATCCATCAGAGAGAGGTCGGGCCTTTCCCCCGGTTGAATCTCAGCCAAGGGCGTCTGCAGAAATGAATCATTCCCGCTGAAAAGAAACATCTCGTTTGTTGACGCACCCTCAGTCGCCGGCACATGCTTGGTGCGCCGCACCAGAAAGGCATCGCTGGTTTCCCAAATCGGCAGTTCGATTTTGAACCGGTCACCCATCGTCGTGCCCTTTTCGTTCCAGGATCGGCCCGTCCACAGCTTCTTCAAGCTCTCGTAGAAGCTTCGAGCGAGGGCAGAACGATGCAGCTGGAGATCGGGACCCTCGCCTTTGGCTCTAATCCGGCGAGGAGTCCCCCAGGCCGTTTCCGGCGTTCTCTGAGTGGGAAGGTCTTCGGTCAACGTGTCACTCTCGCCATTGGAGCGATACAGATGAATCCTCCTATTCGGTGCATCATCATGGACCAGGAGCCAGGGGACGTCAGTCGAACCATCCTTCCATTGCGCGCCTTCGCGAATAATCAATGCCCAGCGATTATTCCTGAGCGCCCATCGATAGGCTCGGACTGTTTGGTCCTGTCCGCCCAAAGCATGCCCCCTTGGGATATTAAAGGCCCCCGTTTCCATGGGCTGGCGAAAATCAGCCAACCTCAGTTTTTCCTGCCCATGGTAACGCACTTCGAGCCCACCCTTGTAGAGTCTGTAGGCCAGCCCGGACGCTTCCGCAGCGGTTCGAGGCTTGATCAAACCATCAGCGAATTCCTGCAGGCTGGAGATATCGCGCAGAAACCTGACCTTTCCGGCTCCCCCCGGCATGCGATAGTCGCGAACGGTTCCGTCGGCCAACCTCATACGGATCCCCACATCTCCATTGATTTCGAAAGCCATCAACCAGCTTTTCGCGCGCGCCGAGGGGTCGATTTCACCTCTGTCGTTCAAATGATATCCATAGGCCGCGGCCACAGGCGCGTCTTCAAGGATCGTTTTCAATTCGACTCTTTGAAGCAACGTCTCCAGTTCGCGCGGCAAGGCGACCAATGTCGCAGGTTCGCCCCTGCGCGCGATAAGAACCGGGTATCGCCTGTGCGCATAAGTCCGCAAGTGCAGAGGGCCTCTCGCTTCGCCAATACCTTCGTCTAATTCTTTCTGCGCGCGAATGGCATAGTCCGGTGTTGCGCCGCCTTCAAAAGAGCCGAGGGCAACCTGGTTTTCAGACCGCAGCGTTCTGCCTTCAGTCGCTGACTCCAGAGGACGGGCCAGGGAATCACTTGCTCTCTCTTTTCTTTCAAGGGCCGGAGGATTGGCCTTCATTCGGGCCATCACGAGGCGCGCGAATTCGGGGTGGCTGGCGTGCATTCCGTCCATGCCCTCCTCTTCAAACGGCAGCCACTGAACGTCCGTGACTTCCTTGTTATCCGGACGGAGGTCCAAGGCCGCGGCTTCCTCCGGCGTCAGATGCTTCCAGAAAACCTTCGAGGTGATCCAGGCGTTGTCCGTATTGCGCGGGTCATCCACCGGCCCGTCGTAGATGAGTTCGGCGTCCCGGAAATTGCCCAGCGCATGGGCTTCCTCGCCCGCTTCCCGGATCGCCGTTGCAAGAGCTTCTTCCTTCGGGTCGACGAATCCCCCGGGGCTGCAGAATTTTCCGTTGTCTGCCCGACGTACCGACAGGTATTCGATCTTCCCTGTCACGGGATTTTCGCGCGTCAGATAGAGATCCGCGGCTTCATTCTCGCCCCAGTACCATAACTCCCCTGAACCAGCGAGACCCGTCCGGCCGAGCGGATTCAAAGGAATCACGGCTGGTCTCGGCTTTGATTTGGACTTCTTAGAAATTTGTTCCGAGGGTCGGTACTCGGGGAAGGGTATCTTCCAACTACGGAAGTCGTCTGGAATCAGTCTCCGAGCCGGATATCCGGCGGGGCGCTGGGCATTTTCCAGGGCTTTGCGCTGAGGCCGGACCTTCAGCCACTCGGCCATGTCCTTCAGTTTAAGGTTCCGGAACTTGCCCGAAATCCAGTCGGTGTATTCCAGATAAGCTTTCGCGCGCGCCTCCGTCGTCACTTTGTGACCGTAGAGCCTGCGAAGTTCGATGACCTGAGCCACCGCCTGGGGGACCAGCTCCTTCCAAAGAGGATCGCCGTCTCCCGCCAGGGCTCTCACCAACGACGACGAGGCCGGCAGAGCGGAAAGTCTGGCGAAAAAGACCCGGGACGTAAACTCTTCCGGCCAATGCTCTGCATCCTCGGACCATAAGCGCCGAAGCTGCTCTTCATCACCGTAACGGGGGTAAACCCGGAACTCAGCCCCCTGGCGGACAAACGTTTGAAAGTCCTCGTTTGAATTGTACGAGGCCATCGTCTGGAAACTGTCTGCGCCCATGAGAAAGACCGGCGTCGCTTCCGGACGCTGCGTCTTCATCTGGGCAAGGAAGTCGATGAAGCGAGGGTTCTTTGAAAATGCGAAGTGGATTTTTGGATTGCCGCCGAAAGTCCGCCGGATCATGGCCATGCGCTCCGCGATTGACGCACTGCTGGCCTTAAGCTTGTTGACGTTATCGAAGGCCAACACGATGACGACTTCCTCCACCCCATCTCGCAAAGCGGTTTCGATAAGATCCTTATGGCCATTCTGTACAGGATCCGCCGTAATCCCGAAGACGCCCAGCCGCTTCACCGCGGCCGAGGGTCCCTCGCCGCCGACCCAGCGCCAGGAAGGCCCGCCCGGCTCCCGCATGGCTTGTTCCATCGCTTCATAATCGGCAATTTCTTTGTCCAGGACCTCCGGAACGGACAGGCGCGGCCTGAGCCTGTAGCATTGAATGGTATGCTCGTAAGGTTCTTGCCATGACTGCGGGTTCTCCTTCTTGACCAGCCCGTGTTCCCGAATGAGAAAGTCCAGCCACTTCGGGTTATCGGCAATCGCTCCAATCTTGAGCGGCACGGTGCGCGCCTCTCCGAGAGGTTCGATGACCCATTGGCCGCCATACTGCTTCAGGTAAGCGTCCCAATCCTTCCGCGTGAGCGAACTGATATTGATGACGATGCTCGCTTCGGGGTTGTAGGGGTTGAGCTTCGATGCTCCCACCTCCAGGATTTCCCGAATGAGGCCGGTCCCCCGGTACGGGTCTCCTTCATCGCCATCGCCGGGCAATGCGGGAATGTAGGGCGGATTGACCTTGATGTAGTCGAACCAGCCCGACAGCGCGCGGATTCCCTTCCCCCAATAGGGATGCAGGACCACTTTCGACGCCAGAAATAGGGACCAAAGGTTGCGCATGGTGGCGGCCAGCGCGTGCAGGCTGATGTCCGTAAATGCCAGTTCTTCAAGATACGGGAGTCTCTGCAGTAACATTTTCGTTCCATGGCCGCCGCCGGAGCCGATTTCAGCGACCCTGCGGATCGTACGGACATCCATCCTTTCGAAAAGTTCCGTATCCTCTTCCGTCGCATGGAGATGGCCCGTATCAATATTGAACGCCCAGACGTCCCGATCGACAGACTTGTCCCAATCCGTTTCGATGCCGCGAAAAACCGTGACGCGTCGGTTCAACTTCCACAACTCCAGGATCTGGTCTCGGACCGACGCAGGAGCAAAGTGTGCGATATAGCGCAACGGGGAGACGAGATAATGGGAGGCAAAGTCCCACAAAGGAGCTCGATTCCCGTTGGCTTCCATGAGGAGGTAATACAAGCGCTTCAAGTCATGAGACACCTCAATCAAAAGCCCGCGTTTCGGCTCCAAGGGAGCCCCGAACAGGAACGGCAGCTCCCGGGCGGCATGTCTCGCCAGGGGGAGGATTTTGGCGCGAGCCGCGTCCTGCTGTTCCTTTGAAATGGCGAGATTTTCGATGAGCCAGGACCAGGCCTTCCATCCGTCCATCAGGAAATCCGCCCCGCGCTCGATCAGAGCTTTGCGATAACGCTCATTCTCCGCTCCGGAACTCTGCGGCATTCCGAAGATTCTCCCCCCCATCCGTTTGACCAGATCAAAACTTCCGGTCCAGTCATTGAAATAGATCATGCGATGATCGGGAAATTGATTGGCAAGCTCTTCGATGGCGCGGTCCCGGTACGAGCCCGTTGCGCCCATGCGCTGGACCGCGTCCCGGCCGATGATATGCTCCGGCTTGATGTACGGCAGGAACCCGCGCATCTCGAGCTGCCGGCGAATCGCGGCGGTTGGGGAACCGCTGATCACGATAATATCGACTCCCCTGGCGCGCAGCGCCTTCACGAATTCCAGGGCGCCCTCCTTCGCTTTGGGGTTCGACCGGTCCTGCAGCTCCTGTTGGGATTTGCGGAATCTCGCTTCGATCCGCTTGTAGGGGATCTTGAGCTCTCGGGCGAGCTTCCGGAAGAGTTCCGGATCTTCGACGCCGACGGCTTCCCGCTCCACCCACTCCCGGGCCGTTTCGATCGTCCCTCCGGCGAGCTTCTGATAGGCATGAGCGTATTCGTCCCGCCATGTGGGATTCAGAAGAACCCCGTGCAGGTCCATCACCGCGATGAGGGGCTTGTCGGGATCCGGCCTCAGCGCTTCGGCCGCACGCCTCGACCAGAAAGCCACCTCTCGTAAGACCGGATGGTCTGACCAGGCGTCGGCAGCGGCCAGGGCCTGCTGATCAAAAACAGCCTGGGGGAGGTTCCGACGGATGAGCGGGGGATTTTGGAAGGCTTCTGCGGCGCGCAGCGAGGAAGCCGCCACTGGGTCCAGGACCAGCCAGGGGAGAAGCAGGACAGCGACAATCCAGCGACAGAGAGAACCCATAAAATTGTTCAGGAGTGGTTGTTAAGCGGACAGGGAAACAAACTGAACGGCTCGGGCCACAGCTTTGGACGTGTCCACCTGGTTGCTCACCCACTTCCAATTAACAACGAATTCAGCAGTGGCGGCTGAAACCAGCGCCACGGCGCCGAGAATGGCCAGATAAGGAGTAAAGGGAGTCATGGATTTCAGATATACAGGCAATAGATGCATGCCCAAGGCGAATCCGATCCCGATCGTAAAGGGTTCTATTCGGAACCCGCCGGGAAAGCGTGGTCCGGCAGTAGGACCTTCCAGCCGGCGGTAGGCATTGAGGAAATTGGCCCGATGGACCGCGTAGATATCATCCGGAGCCCGGAAGATCAGGACGCTCCCTTTCGGCACATACTGCATCTGACCCCATGGCGCCATGAAGCGGACCGGCTCCGTCAGCTCGAGCGCCTTCACGAGCCCCGGCCTTGGGTGATAATGCCCGTCCGCATCGGGATGATCCTCATAGCGAGCGCGGAATTTGGCTTCGGGCAGATAATAACGATCGCCAAGGTGCGTCGTGGTCTTCCAGTCGCCCGCTTTTGCGTAGTTCACCGTCACCAGGTCGTCGCCGATGCGGGTCTCGACGATCTCGCCTTCCTTGGCCGGCTCGGCATCCACCCAACCGAACTTTTCGGCCATGAAGAAATGGGGCCTGGCCCATGGAACATCGATGGTGTCCTTCGCGGTGTCGATCCGGCTCGGATCGATGGGGCGATATAGGTCCCGGTCCGGCCGCTCAGCCTCGGCAGGGGACGCCTCCGTCCCCGGGAGTCCGAGAATCTCCACCAGCGGTCGCCAGACCGGCGGTTTGTCGCGCACGAGATTCTCGATCGTGTCGGCCACCAGCGTGGAGAGGGAGACAATTTGGCGCGCCGGCATGTCCGGATGCACGACCAGGGAATTACTGGCAAAAAAGAGATAGGGCGGCATTTCCGAAGTGGTGATGCGAGCCGCCTCCGGCTCCGTCGCCACCTTCCGTTGATCGTGCGTCAGCCCCGTTTCGAAAGGCGCCATGCCCCGAGCAAGCTTCGCCTGGACGACACCGGTGTAAACCCGCCGCCAGCTCATGCCGATACCCCGGACAAGCGCAAAGACGGCGCTGCGCAGGGTCCCGCCCGTCGATGTTTCATCGTCAAGGACGAAGGCCGGGATCTCACCCCAGGAAATACCCTGCGGAAGTTCCAGTTGCTTTCCTTCCGCGACGAGGAGCTTCGGCTTGATCTGGACTGTCCGCGCGTCCTGTCGCGTTTTCTCGAGGTAGGCGCTCATCACGCGCACCCGGACGCCATAGGTCTTCCAGACGTAGTCGGCCATGGCCTTTTCTGCGTCATGGACGGCGGGATAGGCGCCGTCGTCCGGCGCGACGAGAAGAACCGGCAGGCGAGCCTCGCCGTCCGGCGTCAATCCGCCGAGCGCCTGCAGAATTTGCTCCTTCCGGGCGCCGCGCTGGATCTCAGAAAGAGCGGAGACGTCTTCCCCGATCGCTTCTTCGAGGAAACGGTCAAACATTTTCCGCGCCAACGGCACAAATCCGTTCACCTTATATATTTCCTGGCCTTCGAAACGGTTATTCACGATCTGATCCGCGTAGTGAGGGCTCACCGCATAATGGCGGGCCAGCCGGCTGATAACGCGCGCCATGGCCAGGGCGGCGGGAGTCTGGCCAGGAATCCAGACCTTGTCCTGGCGGCCGTAGCCTTCATAAGTATTGATGACGGCCAGATCCAGGTTTCCCTCGCCGCCGTCCCGCAAGGACAAAAGCGCGAGGAGCAGTTTCACGATATTCTCGCTGCTGTCGGTCGCATGGACCAGGACGGCGTTCTTTCCGTCCACGACGTTGTGCGATTTCGCGGCCGACCAATGGTTGCCTTGCCCGGGCAGCGTTTGAACGCTGATGGATCCGGCATTCATTCCGCCGAGCATTTCCCCGGCCTGCTGCCCCATCGCGGCCATACGATCGTCAAGCGTGATGATCTGCCGAACTCCCATCGGACCCGACTTTGGCTCCAGCTCCGGCAGCGGCGAAACGGAAGCCGGGAGAAAGACGCCTGCCGCTTCCTGCAGGCGCACTTCATCCGTCAGCGTCCGCAACAGCTGGAGCAAGAGACGATCGGCTTGCGTCTCCGGATGCCATTGCTCAAGTTCAAGAACCACCCGGGCCGCCTGGTAATGACGGAGGTTTTCCACCATCAGCAGGAGCTCGACGACATCATCCGCCGAACTGATCGAGTGTCGTATTACCGCCTCTGCGCCCGGAGTCTGCCACGTGTCCAGATTCATGACGTTGAATTCGCCGTCAGGAAATTTCTTCACCGTGAAACGGAGGCTGCCGCGGTTTTCGGTGCGGACGCTCAAGGCGCGAGGGGCATTCCCCTGATAACCGAGCAGCCGCGCATTGCGGACGAGCTGCAGCATTTCCGGATAGGCGTTGGCCCAAGGGTTCTCCATGGTGACGGGGATCTTCCACGCCATCCAGGCGCTGTTCGGATCGCGGACATGCGCCTTGGGAAGCTGCTGTATCTTCCACTGGCTGTTATGAAATCCCTCAAAGGTATCGTACAGATAACGCGCAAATTCCTCGTCCGATAGCAGGCCATCCGGATCGCATTGCGTCCGGCGGCGGATCACTTCTTCCGCGTCCCAGTTGCTGGCCAGAAGAATATCGTCGATCTTGTCCAGGATCGGCAGGTGGCCGAGCGCCTTTTCGTCCGTCTGCCCGGCAGCCAGTTCGGCCGACGGCGCCTTGGCCAGGATGGAGGATGGGATCAGCCCACGCTTCAAGCCCGCAAGGACCATCCGGTTACGCGTTTCCCCGGCCGCATAGACGAGGGTTTTCGGCCAGCTGGCGAGTATGGCGATGCTGCCGCGGCCGTCCGCGTCAGCGGTGAAATACCCGCGATGGACCTCCGCCCGGTTGCCGTTGTTCAGCACCAGCGCTCCCCAGCGGTTGGCCTCCCGGTGCAGGATCTGTCCCCGCATCCCAGCCTGGAGATTCTCCATCATGCGCTCATAATTCCCGCCATAGAGCTCATCCGGGGTCAGGGTTCTTCTCTGGATCCTGGCCTTGAGCGCTCGGAGCCAAAATTTGAACAGCCCGATCCAGCCGCCCAGGAGTTCGCGGCGGGAGACGTTGACCATCTTCCCGATCGGGATGGTTTTGAAAGTGATCCCGAAATTCGCCGCCAGGACGCGAGCGTCCGTCCTGCTGTGCTCGGACGACAGGTAACTTGGCATCGAAATGCCGATGATGTTGGTGGCCGGCAAGCCCAGGAGGGCCAGAGCATCCACCGCGATCGCCAGCATGACGGAGGAATCCACGCCGCCGCTCAGGCCGATGACGAGCTTCGTCTGCTTGTTCTTGCGCAGGTAGTCGGCCAGGCTCAGCACCGCCGCCTGATAATCCTGCTCGACCGGGGACGCCGGCAGCCGGCCGCGCACAGCCTCGTCATCCAGGGAGGTGATCTGCCCGTCCTTTGCCACTTCAACTGTGACCATGTCTTCGGTGAAGCCCGCGCCTGTCGCCTGCACCCGTCCTGCGTGGTCGACCACCATGCTGTGGCCGTCAAAGGCGATGCCGTCGTTGCTGCCCGCGGCGTTCAGGTAATAGAGGTTGACCTTGCTCGCGGTCGCCCGGCGCTTGAGCAGATCCTCCCGGACAGCCACTTTGGAATCGTCCTCGAAGCGGTACCGGAAGCCCAGGGCCTCGTAATCGCGTTCCGGATCGAAGGAAGGATCGGACTTGGACAAGAGCTTCAACCGGCCGCCGTAGAAATGGGATCCGTTGATGACGACAACGTCCGTTGCGCCCTGGTCGGCGAGCGTCTGTACGATGTTCGGATCGTCCTGCCAGATGTCCTCGCAGATGGCGATGCCGATCCGCCGGCCCTTGAGCTCGATCCAATTCTGCGCTTGGGCGGGATTTGGCCCGGGGGTAAAGCGCCGGTGGTCTCCGTAAACCTGGGTCTCGGCCAGGTGATGCTTGTAGACCGTCTTGATAATCTTCCCGTTCCGGATCACGTAGGCCACGTTGTACAGCTTGCCGTCAGGGCCGTCTTCTACCGCACCCAGGATGATGGTAAGATCCTTGCCTTCTGTCATCTTGAGAACTCTTTGAAGCGCTTTGGCCTGTTTCTGTTTGAAGCGCCGTATCGACCAGGCATCCTGCGCAGGGTATCCGGTCAGGACCGTCTCCGGGAACACCAAGAGGTCCGTTCCCTGCTCGACGGCCTCGAAGATCCGCCGTTCGATCCGTTGCACCACATCGTCAAAGTCGCCGATCTTCACATCCACCTGCGCCATCGCGATTTTGAGGCCGCGATCTTCTGGTTCTAACCGTTCGAGCGCGGCCTGACTGCGGAGCGTGTCCGATAGATGCTTATGCTCGGGGGTTTGGGTCGTTGATGTGGGATGTGTTGGAGATTCGGCATATTCCCGCATGGAGACCTTGCCTCGTTCAATGGCTTCTTCGTCTGTCGGGAGGGTCGTCACCATGACTCCATTTTTCATGATGTCGTGAATCACCGGGACCGCTTTTTCGCCGATGGCCAGGGCCAGTTCCTGACCGACGAATCCCGTCAATCGCCGGACGAAGCGACCCTCGCGATCGTAAACTTTCCAGACCATCTGATCGCCGCCCCAAGTCTCCTTGCCTTTGGCCGCCATCTTGGCACGAGGTGTCCTCTGTAATCCCTGCATAAACATTTTATAGATCCCGCCCACAGAGGTGGCCTCGCCACCCGTCACCAGGTCGCCGCCCATACGTTTTCCGGGCATGTCCGGCCAGTAAAGCTTGGCTCCAAATTTGACCGCGGCGTCAATACTGGTGGTTCCGGCTCCGGCCATCATCGAAGCATAGCTGGCGTCGAGATGCGCCAGCCCCTGTGCAAACGGCAGGCCCGCCTCCACCACAGGCATGTTCGCGCCCGCCTTCTCCACCTCAATCGCGGCCTTTGTTCCGATGAGCTGCAGATAATTCCGATTCAACAGAAGGAATGTTTCCAGAATCGCCGCGTCGGCAAATGTCCCCATGACTTTCGTGATGGGCTCGTTACCGAAGGCAAGCTCTCCATCAAACATTCCTTGGATATCGCCCTGGAACCCGCGGCCGTTCAACAGTTGAAGAACGCCTTCGCTGACTTTCCCCTGAGAACGCAGCCATTCGATCTCCCGTCTTCCCATGCGGAAGCGTAGGAGATCCTCCATAAAGCGACGCCCGCCGACGGTCAGCATGAAAGGCTTCTCAGAATGGGGCGGACGCCGGAACGTGTAATTGAAGCCGACGCGTTCCATATGCCGGCCGGCCTGGTACATGGCTTCCAGCATCGTCAGATGGTAGAAATCGATATTCAAGGATTCGTTGTCGTCGCGCTCCTGAATCGGATGCTGCTGCGCTTCGGGCGCCGGAGGGTAAACGAGTCGACCGGCGGGAACTTCCGTCGGGGCCAGGCCTTCGCTTCGTTCCACAATCAGCGGCGCCGCGTCGGTCAGCTGGCGTTGCTCTCGCGTCAATCCCTTCAGATCGGCTGCGCAGCGTACGGAGGCGTCCCGGAAATGATCGTCATGCGCCCGCATGCGGATTCCGTTTTCCCAGTAATCCACGAGCAGAGGTTCGGCTGTTTCGCCCTCGGCCACGGCAGGTACGCGGCCGAAGGGAACACGGATATCCTTCCACGTTCCGTTGGTCTGATGCAGGCGCCAGATCTGATCATCGGCTTCCACCTTGCGCCACTGCGTCGGAAGCCAAGCCTGCTTGCCGCCCGTGATGCCCTGCGTTCCCACGCCGAAGGCATCGATTTTCGCTCCGGCCTCGATGAGCCGCTTAATCTCAAACTCATCCAGATCGTTCGTTGCGAATATTTTGACGTAGGTGAGCCCCGCCGCATCCAGCAGCTCACGGCATTTGATTGACAGTTCCAGAAGGTTACCGCTGTCGAGACGGATCCCGACGAGCTTGTGCGGCTTGCCATCTTTCGCGAGTGTCCCGCTTTCCAAGTCAAGCGCGACCTTGATCGCTTTCCGGGTTCCTTCGATCGTGTCGTACGTGTCGACCAGAAGGATCGAGGCATCCGGGTAGGCGCGCGTAAACCAGCGGAAGGCCAGCTCTTCACCGGCTGGGCCGAAAAACATGACAAACAGATGCGCCATCGTCCCGGCGCCCCAAAGACCGAACGCTTTAACGGCCTTCACATGAGACGTCCGGAAGGCGCCGCCGACAAAAGCCGCACGCACGAGACGCAGAGCGGCTCTTCCCATCGCCCGACGCAGCCCCAATTCATTGGTTTCGCGAAGGAGGTCAAGGATGCTCGGATTCTTGGCGATGGCCGCGTCACTGCTCAACATACCCATCGCCGACTGCTTGATGCGCGCCCATTTGGTCGCGACAATCGACGCGCCGCCGCGGCGATTCTGAATGAGATCCTGGATGAGGGCCAATTCAACGGGATTCGCGTAGACCCGGATGATGGGTTCACCGGGCGCCACCAGTCGCCCTTCTTGGAACGATCGCACGCCCACGGTGGCCTTGAAGGTGGAGAGATACTGAAGGAACGGCTCGCTCAGCCGGCCATTTGATTCACGGCGGAGCCATTCGATGTCGCTCGGACGGAATTCACGCGTATGCAGGTCATTGAGCGCATCTTCGAGCCCGGCTCCGACCAAATATGAACCGCCGTGCGGGGCTTTATCCAGTGGGATTTCATACCAACCCCGCTCCATTCGATTTTCATTGAAGGCCTTATTGGCCTCGACGAGCGAGTCGGTCGTGATATCGAGTGTGTGGGCTTCAACCGATTCGGGAAGAGCTTTCTTGTCCGCGAATCGGTCCCAACCCCAGGCGGCCAGATGTGCCCTGATCCTTCGCACGATCAGTTTCATAAGGAGACTGGGGATCCCCTCGTTGGCCCGGAGTATCGCATCGGTGTTCTGCACCAGCCGGACGCCGCGCTGCTGAAAAGCAAGAAGCGTGTCTTGGACACCGGAGGGCGGTAGGCCAACCGGACGTGTCGTGTCTTCGACGACGACGGATTTAAAGTTGTTGATCGGGTTGGCGGCGCCCGTCGCGGACCAACCGACGCAGAAATCCAGGGCGAGACCGGTGAAGAAGATGCGTTTGACGCCGCGCTTCTTCATCTGTTCCGCCAACTGGGTGGGGTTCCGGAGATTGTCGAAGAAAGCGCTGTAGGAATCGATGGTCGGTTCAGTTCCCTTGACCTCGACGTATTCAAAGGCCTTTTTCACCAGCTCGGGATGAATCTTCGCCTCTTCCGTCAGCTCCGCCGCGAAACCGTCCGGCAGGAGGACCATGGCGCGATACGGCAGCTTCTTCAGATAGGCTTTCAGTTCCCCGATTGTGAATCGGGCGTCCGTGCTCAGATACCGGGCGCGATCGGCTTCGGTCCACTCCTTGACTTTGTCGTAGGTCAGCACCGAGAAGGGTTTGAGCCCGGTAAACGAGCTGGCATATGGTATTTGGCCTTTCGGCAGATCGACAGGCTTCAGATGGAAAACGGAATGGTCCGTCCAGAGGACCTGGAAGGGAAGCTGACGCGGATCGACCTTCTCCCATTCGGACCCGAGCCTCTGGATCGTCATTGTGAGCAGGTAATCCTTCAACTCCTTGACGGAGAAGAGGGCATGGGGCTGAAGGTATTGCTCCTTGTCCGCAGGGTCCTCACTCCAATCCTTGACCATGGGATAGGTCAGAATCGTGAAAGGGTCCCTGCCTTTATAGGAACTCGCCAGCGAGACGTGGCCGTAGGGGTGCAGATCCTCGCTCAGGAAGCGCTGGGACCGCCGGAACAACCGGTTCAGCTTCAGGATGTTTGGAAGGATTTCATGGCCGCTGCCGACCGCCAAGCCGCCGGCGGGAACCTGAATCGTCGTTTTCTTGAAAAACCAGCGCAGCGCCCGGTAGACATGCGCCGGCATGAATGTCGGCTGGACATCGACATGCAGGATCGCGTCGGTCTCCGGATCAATTCGCAACGAATGATCGACGTTCCCCTCGCCGTAATAGAGGTCCTGAAGGCGGTCGGCGAGGCGCATCCACTTCTTCCGGGGGGTGCTGCGAATGATTTGATCTTTGGGTCCTCCAAGCGGCTGAAGGGGCGCAATTTCAAGAGGCCCGTTTACGGCTTGGCTGACAAACGCCATTTCCTGAGAAGAAACAAGCCGCATCGGCTCGGGCGTCATCATGGCAAAAGCCAGCCGCGGATCCGCGATCAAACAGGGGACTAATAGGGAGGCTAGAAGTTGACGTAGAGCACGCGGCAACATGTCATAAGTCTACGGATTCGGAGAAGTTTCGCTATAGAGCGTTGGGCCAAAAACCACTATCCCAAAAGACCCATGAAAATTCAGACCTGCCCAGGAGCTTTATGGCAGCTTGATATTCATCGGGAGCACTCTGGACTATTTTCAGAGAAGGCACTTTCTTCGGGGCGGAGGCTTAAGTGCCGCGCGGTTTAGGCTGCCCGCGGGAGGATTATTCTCCATCTCGGAGATATGAGGCCCAGGAAAATAGCTATGCGTACCAATGACTTCCAGCTTTCCATCTCCAGAAAGTAGCGCGTAAGTGTAAGCCGGCCGACGCCCGCGCGATCGAAGCGGCTCAGCACCTTCGCCTGTCTATCACCAACGACGTCGCTCACCTTTTGATAAGCCAGAAGAACCACATCACTGGGGCGCAGATTGAGGCCATGCAGGCGGTTCAAGTCTGCGACAACCGCTGTTTGAAACGGCCGATAAAGCCGGGTCAAATGTTGGGGGTCCCTAATCCCATGGAGGATGGCATCGGCGACTTGAAGGGCTGGGTCACTCCTAAACCAGACATTCCCTGTCAGACCATCCACGCGCTCGCGCGAAAACATAAAGCCGGCGCGAATCCCGAAGATCCCAAAGGACTTACTCAGAGAAACGAATACGCCATCAATATTGGGATGGGTTAGATCGAATGCGTGGAAATCGGTCAATCCGAGATAGGCCAGGTCGTAGTACACATGATGACCCGCATCGCAAATCTTCCGGATAAATTCATTCGGGATAATATTGCCGTCGCGCGCCGATGGATTAGAGATAAACCACCATCCCGCAGGCAATTCGGCCGGGTCCTGATTCGGGTCGACTTTAATGACTCGGATTCCATGCGCCAACGCAACCTCTTCATAACCCTCATATTCTCCCTGAAGAATATAAATTTGCGTTTTGCCATCACGCTTCAGTTTTGTGAAAGCTTCACGGATGCCTTCATTGGCGCCGGCCGTTGGGTATCTGAATCGGAACCCGCTCAACCCAGGGAGAGCATCTTCTTGAAATTTCATAAACCGCTCAATAATGGGAACATGAGCATTATCTAGTCCGGGTGGGCGAATCCATCCCCAAAATAGTTCATAGGGATAATGAAGAAAAAGATTCCGAATAAGCTCGATCACCACGGGGAAAGGATAGCTGTACACCGAACGCATAGCATTCAATGGTCCTGCCCCCGGTGCTTCTAAGGCCCAATTAATATAGCGATTGATCAACGCCCGCAGCTTATGGGGGGCCAAAGGATTGAGTTGCTGCAGTACGGAAACGGCCAGCGCTTCTGAACAAAACAAGGAATGGGAAGAATATTGAACGGGGGCGCGTCTAGAGATCAAAGGAATCGGAAGCCCGTAAGCCAGCCCCGCTTGGCCAATCACGAGGCATACGGCCAATATCCGGGCAAAACAACAATAATGCGGAGCGGGAGGCATGATGGGAGTCTAGAGGTTCGTTGGCTTCTTAGCAATAGGCCATCAGGGGAAAATTGTATGGATCGATGGGCCATCGATTTAGGGGGTCTAAAGGCAGCGCTGAATGGACCTATTCGACTTGAGTCTTTCGACCTCCATATTTTACCCGAACGATCGATTTTGTTTTTCGACTAAACCACCTATACTGCCCCCGTGTCTCAACAAGCCTATGGATAGGACGAATTCAAGAAGCATTTCCATCGTATTGCTCTTGTCCCTGGTTGGCCAGGCGGAGCAAAATCATCGATTATCAATTCGAAATGGCCGCTCGAATGCCATGGCATTATTTACAGTCACGGCTCTGGCCCCTCTGCCATACGCTTCTGGTTCGATTGAACACGCGGCTGCTGGGCGGCTCCACCATGAGGTGGTCGAGAATCTCCGTGCCACAGACTCCTCTGGCGCGCCGGAGTTGCCGGCCCAACGTCCCGCAACCCGGGACTATGTTGATCAACACGTGAACCGATGGTTTCAATACGCGGATACAAGCTATTCGAGCCCCGAGCAAGACAAGGTGTTTCTCTTCCGCGTCAAGGCGTCCCTGCATAAACTGGACGCGCTGCTGGATGCGACACCCGCGGCGTTCCAGGATCCCGCAGAATTTGAACGCAAAGGCCGCACTCCGCTGGCCGGCCCATCGCTTCAAGAACTGGCCGTCGTGGCGAGAGAGATCGACGCGCGCTGGCCGGGGCTCCTGCGAGCCGTGCTGGCCTTCCAGGATATTTCCAAGCTGGAAGAATTTCGGGCCGATCCCAGGTTCCAAGGGTTGAACTTTTCCAACCACCCGGAAGCATCCGCCGCCATTTTGAAAGAGGAGAAAATCTTTGCGCAAGCGGGCCTCTCTCCGGATGCCCAGGAGTTGGGGTTGCTGTTGGTCGCTCATCATGGATTCATTGGGCAATCGAAGCGGGGCGAAGTGACGGATGAAATCTTCCAGCCGCTTCTCCAATACGCGATCGAGAAGAAGGATCCGGATATCTTGAAGGCTTATTGGATGATTAATGTCCTGGACACAGCGGCCGTGTGGGAAGGACTTTTTACCGCAGATTTCAACCATTGGTTTCATGACAAATATGCCCAATTGCAGACCCTCGTGGATGAAGCGACCGCCGCAGGCCGGAGTGCGCGCGACGTATTGAGGGATCCCCTTGCGCCCGGACGGCAGGGGCATCAACCAGAACAAATCGCTCTGAAGCGGCTGATCTTGATGGGTTTCGATCCGAACCAGATCGAAGCCCATATTGACCGGGTCTTTGCCGGTCATCTGGAAGCCAGGAATCGTTTCTATCGGCAACTGGCCCGTCAGGAGCACAGCTTCAGCTTCTGGTATACCGAGATGGCTCTCTCGTTGATGAGCCCCGAGACGCAAATCAAGATGATGGCCTTGTCGTTGGATTTGGCGGATCGGCTCGTGGACTCGCCCGGTCAGGGTCTCATCGATGTCAATTTTTATGACATCGCCGAGAAGGTCAGCGTGCGATTCGGCTCAGGGATGGGAGAAGAAAATCTTGATCATCTGGACAAGTTGATCGCCGGCTTGCCGCTCGAATCCTTCGAGGCGGATACCGCCGTCGCCACCTACGTTGATAATGGGGTGGGAGGTCTCCGTTTTGAGTGGGACGCCGCGAACCAGGCGCTTTACCCGATTTTTGATCCCCTGATCATCTCAGGACTGGACCAGAGGGACGTCAAGCGGCGCCTTTCCGAGTTGGAAAGACAGGTGGACCTGGTCACGGAGGACCATCCGGTGACGTTCATCCAGAAAGCCGGCCCGTCATCCGGGGGGAAAGTCGGGGTCTTCCCGGGGTCTTTTGACCCACTTCAAAAAACGCATGAACTGTTGATCGAAAAGGCGCTGAAGGAACAGAGCCTGGACGAAATTGTCCTTATCATCAGCAAGCAGCATATCACCAAGCCCGAGTTTGGGACGACGATCGCGCAGCGTCTCTACATGCTCGAGGAACAGATGAAAGCAAAGACGGGTGTGCGCCCGCGTATTTCGATTGCGGTGACGCAATCGGGGCGCTACATCGAGATGTCCAAGGTCCTAGAACCTTATTATCCCGGAGCTTCGCTGCAGTTCCTCATGGGGTTCGACGCCTTTGAACAAATGTTCAATGAAGCCCAGTCCGGCAATACCAAGGAGGATCTGGACGGCTTTTTTGAACGGCATCGCGCCCTGGTCTCGGGACGAGGATATTTCCACAAAGAAGACGTGGGCCGAGTCCTGACCGAGCTCAAGAGACCTGAATACCTTGGGTTCCTGGACTATATCAATCTTCCAAAAGAGGACCGCTTTTCATCGTCGACGGAGGTGCGGCGGAGGATCCGGGATGGAGTGCCGGACAATCCGCTGTTGCCGCCGGCGCTTTTCCGAATCATCAAAGTGTTCGGGCTGTATCGAAAATTCAGGCCCGGCGAAATCCGGGCGCCTTCTGCCGCGCCGGTCTCGATCACCCTGGTGAACCTCACCTCCACGCGCCACAACATCATCACCGAACCTTATGGGATCTACGCCCTGCTGGGCGACATCCGCTACCGGTACGGCGACAATGTGTCCGCGTCGATGATCGACACCCAATTCGGCATGAGCGCGGCCGAGACCGTGGCAGACATCAAAAGTCGGAAGCCGCAGATCGTGGGACTCTCGGCGCAATTGGAATCCAATGAGCGTTTGTTCGCGATCCTGAACCTGATCAGCGAGGACCCCTGGTTCCAGCAGAATCCCGTTCTCGTCGTGGTGGGACACAATCTGCCCACCAACGAGAATACCGGACTTCTCTCCCGTTATCCATTCCTCATCACGGTCAGAGGCGAAGGAGAAGCTCCACTTCGGGAGCTGGTCCATTTCGTCCGCGGAGAAATCCGCATGAGCGATGTCCCGGCGGCTTCGTATGTCAGGCACGGCAAGATTGTGGAAAATGACGGCGTCATGGTTTCCGCGGGCGAACTGGCTATGCCGTCACGCGACAACTTACTGGAGATCCTGGCCAGAGGAGGGGACGTGATGATCGAGACCAGCCGCGGCTGCGGCTGGGGAAATTGCGCTTTTTGCTTCAAGGATCCGTTCCGCGCGCACAAGTGGGAGCCTCTCCCGGACGATGTCGTCTTGGACGGTTTGGAGTATCTGCAAAACATGGGCGCCAGACACGTCGTCTTGACCGATTGGGAGTTTTTTGGCGGCGGGCAGAGCACCGAAGCGGGGCTCCAGCGCGCCTATCGCTTAGCCCAGAAGATGAAGGCGCGCGGCATCACAAAGCTCCATATCGCGTTTGCCTGCCGCGCCGACAGCATTTACGCCGAAACAGATACGCCCGAAATGCGAGAGCTCAAACTCAAAACCCTCAAGCTTCTTTACGAGGTCGGATTTCAGCGCGCCTTCTTAGGCCTTGAATCGGGATCCGATTCGCAACTGATCCGTTTCCGCAAAGGCACCACCGCCCGTCAAAATGCCGAAGCCGTCCGCCTCATGCGCGAACTCAAATTCAACCTGTCGGTGGGTTTTATCCCGATGGACCCCTACGTGACGCTGGATGAGATTCGGGAAAATATTAAGTTTTTGCGCGACAACAACCTCTTTATCGAACCGGCCTATCCCTTGAACCAGCTGAAAATCCAGCCCAATACCCAGTTTTACAATCTGACGTTAAACGACGGGCTCCTGGGGGACCGGCAGGCCAACCTCCACATGTTTAATGTCCGATACCAGCACCCGGAGGTGCAAAAAATCGCCGACGCAATACAGGTCGTCGATGAGATCGGCTCTGTGTTCTACGTTCTTAAATATATGTACCGGACAAAATTCTTGAATCATATATCTGGCGATGAGGATCAGGTGGCATTACTGAGAACGTGGTTTGAGGAATACAACAAGATGCAAATCGACTACCTCGAAGCTCTCGTTGAAAGCGTGATGGATCCCACCCGCTTTTCGGAAGTGATTGAGGAATACCGCCTTAGGCGATTCACTCTGGCTGATGCGGTCGGACAGGATATTGAGAAGGGCCGTCTTAAAGATGAAAATCATACGCTGCAACTCGAACTCACCAGGATCCGGCCCCAGCGTGAGAGTTTCTCCCGTCACCTGGACTTGAAGTCTCGCCAAGCCGCTTGAAGAGAAACAAGGGGCCACACCCACTCCGCGATGGGTGATTCATGTGATATATCTGAAAGGCTTATGCCGACCTGAGGCTGAGGCCGTCGCGCGAAGAGTGTGACAAGAGACGGGACAGGACCTTCACGACTTGATCGCGAACGAAAGCTATTTGCGCCGCATCCAGACTGGCAAAAGGCAGCGACGCAAAGAAAACCTGACGCATGGCATCCTGCAGCGCATACCGATACGCTGCCTCGTAACGGGTCACCAAGGCACCGAAATCGAGCACCGTCTTCATCGAAGTGACGGGCCTTGAATGGTAATAGGCATTAGGATTCAGAGATTTATCCGTCCATGTTTCAACCGGGAAATCCCACCCGGCCTCCCGTAATTGCTTTTGAATCACTTCCGGGTCCACGTTTTGAACGTATATGTGAGACGGAGGATATGTGCGGAAATCGACAGACCGCCAGATCAGTTTAAAAGCATGGCTTTCAACATCGAAATACATCGTTCCGGGAGCCGGCATCTCCATTCCAGACCTCTTTCCTAAACGCTCAAACTCAAAGATGACGCGAGGCTCCCGGCTGTTGTTCGAACGATAGAGAGCCCCCTTAAAGAAATTGATTCCCCAATCCTTGTCGGCCTGCATGTGGAGATCCGACAGACTCTTCAGGATGCCCTTCGCGGCTATTTCCGCCCAGCCTTTTTCGAGCATCGGTTCGAATTCCTTCAGGACGCTCAGGACGGCGGGATGCGTCATGCTGGACGATTCCCGCTCCTTCAGCTGATGGAAGTAATCGACAATTCGCATTTGAACCATGAGCGCGGCCCCCGGATTGATAATGTCCTGGTTATGATGCCTGAACACGTCAATATCCTCTCCGAAATCTTCCGGAGATTCTTTTGGAACCATCACGACCCGGCCATCCTCATACTTAAAATACGTCTGCTTCCCATGATAGCGTGGGAGGATCTGGAGGGCGACAGCCAGCCGGTAGGCCGGGTCCTTTGCGAACCGCGCGTCAAGCGGCCTCTGGTCCTCTGGGTCCGGAAACAAATCCATATTCGGCCCATCTTCCTTCTCTCGCGTATCCACCTCGAAATAGAGGGACCAGGCGTCGCTCCCGCCATAGAAGCCGTAGACCAGATGCGCCGGGAAGGCGCGTTTAACCACGCCTTCGTCAAGCCCGTATAGCTTCACCGCCGTTTCCCGGATCAAGCGGGCGACATTTCCTTTCCAACCCGTATCAAAAATCATAAAGCGTTTGCCTGATTCAATGGCCTCGCGCGTGATTCCGAACCGGGCCAGATACTCCATCTGCTGCTGTTCCGAGAGATTGCTTTGGAGCCACATCCAGAACCAGATATTGCCCGGGAGCAGAAACGATTTCTGCGCGGATTCGTTGCCGTCGTAATAGGTCTTGTAGGCGTCGTACAGGTTTTCGGCGTCTCGACCCATGAAGAGGACCGTATCATGGGCGTAATCCTCATGGATTTTCACGATGATATTGAGGAGCGAGCGGAGCATGAGCTGGAGCCTTCGAAACGTTCTGGAGCTTTTATACCGATCAACGACACCCGGTCCAACTACGGCAGCGAGGTCCTGAACCTTGAGGCCCACCACAGCCTCCGGTTCAGGGCGCTCCGTCCGATTGGCCAGAATTCGCTGAACCTTGTCCTGCGGCGATCTGATTTCATGACCGAACGCGACAGCCCCCGCCAGCAGAAACGCCCCGATCCAGACATGAGGATGGGAGTGCAGCCACCGGGAAGCCGTGATGACCCCCGGCAGCCAGTTCATCACGGACATCAGCCCCGCCAACCCCATCGGCACGAGCATCGATAGCGTAATACCAGCGTTCGCAGTTCCGGGGGATCGGCACAACGAGACATTCTTGTAATCCGAAATCATGGCTAGACCATTCTTGCTTGGAGAAAAGCTTAGTCGGCTAACATTCTGCTGTAGAAATGTCGACGGCACTCCTTCTCGTTGAAAAGGTCCATCCCCTTGCCGAAACCAGGTAAAGGCCTTGGAGGCGTAGGTAGACCCATGGAGCTGGGATCCATCGGGGGACCATATAAGCGTGCGAATCGGATCCTTCCCAGCAGGCTCTGAAAGCGCGTCTTTCTGAACAACCCACCGATCAGGGCCTTCGGTCGCGATGAGATACAAATCACCGCCGGTATACACCGGATAAGAATCCCCCTCATCCGTAACCCCGACACCCACAACATGTCGTCCATCGGGCGACCACGCAAAGCTTTGGATATTACGCGTTTCACCGCTGATTATTTCTACGCCGTTCATGATCCAACGGTCTTGCGCATCCCTTTGCCACCGTATGATTTGTCCGCGCGGAGTTCCCGCGATGAGATATTGGTTTTTGGGGGACCAACTGAAGCCTTGAGCCCCGACGCCGTTTTGCAGAATCTCGGCACGCTCGTTCATGCTCCCATCCGGATTGCGATTCCATAACACAGGATCGCCCCCTGAAGACGTAACGAGCAGAGACTGGGAATCCGGGCTCCAGGAGAGACTCGTAATCGCCTTCAGGTCTACACCCGTCAGGATTACCGGCTCTGTGAATTTCCCATTGGGCCATCTTTGAAAGATTCGAACTTTTCCTGGACCCGTTCCAGAAATCCCGGAATGCGTCCCTATCGCCAGAAAGGTTCCATCCGGCGACCATTCCAGCAATGGACTGGATTCATCCAGTTCCACAATGGGGACTGGATCCGCCACAACCTTATCGCCTTCAACCCGCCATGAGACGACCTGGCAGACTGGGGTTAATTGACCGTTCTTCTCCTGCATGCCCCGACTTACACGACTCACCCATTCAGACTCCTTGGGATGCCAAACCATGTCTTGGGTATATTGGTCCTTAAAATGGCGGCGGATCGGCTCCCCGACAGGATTGCCTTCCGCGTCACATCGCCAGAGGGTCCAATCCGAAGACGTTTTCCGATCGGGAGCTCCATAGAAGTTACTGTTAATCGCGAGGAATTCCCCGTTTGGAGACCAGCTCGATCGATTCAGGTTTTCCTCAGATCTGGCTTTAAGAAGTCTGCGTTGAAGCTGCCATCCGCTCTCGGTGATCATCCCAACTCCATCCTGGGGCGGCACGGGGGGTCCGTATCGATCGCCGTTTTCCCCCAATGCAGGGTCCTCCGCAACCGGGGCGGCAGGTTCGGTCCGTGCGCTCAGGCGAAATGGAGCAAGCAATGGCTTAAGCCGCGACGCGACTTTGTCTCGATGGATCGCCAGCAACGCTTTGGCGATAGTCTGTGCGACTCTTTTATCCATATGCAATAGCCAGTCTGTGTTAATGTTGTTTTGCACTCGAGCCTGATCGTCCGTTTGGAACGCGGAATAGTTGGAGTCCAAGGCCTCTGCCGTTGGAGAAAGGACATCCCAAGACGCACTCCTCAGACCTCTTTTAATGAGCCAATTGAGCGCTTTGCTTTTGATAGTCTCTTCGAGCAAGGGAAAGACAGCCAACGCGGCCTCCGCGGCCGCGGGGTCTCTTACAAACTCTAAATCGCCAGGCTTGTCGATAAAAACCGCCTGAAACACGCGATTGATCTGATCAGCGTTCAACTCTGGCCATAACAGCCGCAATGCGGCGCCGGCACTGCGCCGCACAACAGGATTCGTCCGGCTTCTTAGCCCCGTATCCTTGTGGAGAATCCAGTCTAAAGCCTTTACCTTTTGACTACTATTGAGAAGAGGAAACACAGAAACCAGGACTTCCGCAGCGGCCTCTTCCACACAGGTAGGAACCATCGAGCCTTCGCCGGCGTAGGTAATATCCTGGAGCCCGGTTCCACTCCAGAAAAGCCATTTCACCGAGCGCTGTTCTTGTTCCGGTGTAAAATCGGGGAGCATCCTCACCAGCGACGCCCCGGCGGCCGTTCTGACCACTCCAGTCGAAGAGCCAAGACCCGTCCCTTTCTTGAAACCGTTGAGCAAAAAGCTTTCCCTTGTAAAAAGCAGATCGACCACTTGAGACCGAACATCCTTTTTGAGAGAAGGGAACGCGTACCCGACGCTTTCCCATGCATTTCGACATGGTATCCATGACGATCCATTATCCAGATTTGTAAGAAGCCATCGGACCGCCTGTGTTTCCTGGTCGCTCGAAAAGACGGGCAACATTTTGCCAAGAATGAGCGGCGCCGCTCGCCACCCCGCCGGTTCTTTTTCCACGTTAAGCCCTGAATTGGGGCCGAACAGATAATTAAATACCTCCGCAATTTCGGGTCTGCGAAGATCCGCGGCGATGGCCCCGATGGCGGCCGCCTTTACGCCTGGTTCCGCATCATGAAACCCCATCTCCTTGTCGAATCCGGCCTTGAGAAGAAGATCTTTTTGTTCCCTCTTTAGAGAGGGATAGAGAGCGCCCAAGCCGTCCCAAGCCGCTTTCCGAATCCTCGCATTCGTGGTCCGTGGGCCGATGTGTTCCATGCCGATCTTGAGCAAGAGATCATTGTTCTGGTTCTCGGGATGCGCTTGAATGCTGTTCCAGGCTTGCACCTGGAGTTCCGGATCATCGGATTCAAGAGCGGTGATCAGGAGAGGATCCAGCCTCATTTTCCCGTTAAATTCTTCAATGACCTGGCCCAACAACCGGTTGGCCGCATCCGGCTTTTCCAGGATCTTCGAAGGCGCGATACCCTCCATAAGATTCTCCAGCGCCCCTCTATCAAGACCTTTCAGGGGAACCGCAGGGGTATTATCCTCCACCGCGACACCACTTTTGTTTCTCCGCGATTCCTCAGGATTCCCTGATAGTTGTTGAAGTTGATCGCGAAGCTGCTTCAATCGCGCATCATCCACTCCTTGTCCGCGATATTTGGGATAGGCTTCTAACGCCTCCGCGATGCCTTGCCGCGCCTCCTCGTCAGTCGCTTTGGCGAACCGTTCCAGCCGATTCAGAGAATCCGTCAGGCGTTCTTCCGGCTCCGGATCCAGCGCGTCCAGTTGCTTCGCCAAATTAAAGAGAGCTTCGCGTTGTGCCGGTTCAATCCGCTTCCACAAGGCAAGGTCCACCTCCATAAAAAGCGCGAGCTCTTCGGTCAGGTCCGCGGATTCGGTCTGGCCTTGACGAAGCTTATACTGCATGCCTTCATGCCCCAGGAGGAGCGCCTGGATGAGCTCCAGCGCTTCAGAGGACGGGACCTTTTCCATGACGTCATCGAAATACAGAAGCCGATCTACCCCTCCGGGCTGGGCATCGATGGCTGCGTAGCTGTGCATGTCGAGGGCGAAGAGGGCCTGATCTTCATAACCCTTAATTTGCTCCGCCATCGCCGGGCTAAGCGAGGCCAATCGGGCCTTCACTCGTCTCATCTGTTCAACAGGGACGGAGTTGCCGGGAACCGGTAAGAGATCATGCGGCCGGGAATTCGAAAGCCCGAGGATGCTGGTGGCCGCACCCCGAGCACGCTTAAAGAAATCCGCCCCTTTTTCTCGCAGTTCGCGCTGTGCCCAAAGTCCCTTTGTCAAAACAGCGTTATAGTCGAGGCCCGGCGAAACGGGAACTCCCAGCGCTCTCAAAGCGGCTAAAATGTCCGACTTCGCAATCCCTTCGAGGTGAATGGTGTTGTCATCCATCGTCAGAGCGGCGTCTAGACTTTTCAAAGCCGCGGCATCTGCACGAGTGTCTTGAACTTGCGTGCGGGCAGGGATACCCACAGGTTGAGGCTCAGCCGGCGACGCGCCCTCCGGCCCCAGGATTTCGGTGGCATGGGCCGGGTTTTCCCGGCGCCAGAGGGACTCCGGCAGGACACGGACACGCCGGCCTTCCAAGGACACATCCGCAGGAGCCACACCCATGGTAGACATCATTTCATCGCTCAGAACCAATGTAAACGTGCCATCGCCTTCCTGCTCCATCCAAACAAATGCCGATTGCGGAAGTATCTTGTCAATGCTCTTCCACTCCGAGCCCGGATCCGGACGATGACTAAGCATCACCTTTTTTTTACTGCCCCAGAGCTGGTCGATGCGAATCAAACCGCGGATCTCGATCCGCCACTGAGATTCGAAGAGGCTGACGCAGACTTGTTTTATGCTCTTCCCGGAAAAATCCGAAATCAAATAACTGTTCGCCCATGGAAGGGTATCTAACGCTATTCTAAACCAGGTATCGGAATCGAAACTCTGCCTTTTACCAAAGACGGCGCGCTTTTTCTGAAGGGGCTGAAGGAGATCCTCTAATGGTTTTGACCTGTCTTTATTCCGGACCTTCCCAAGTCCATCAATAATAAATTCCAAGGCTTGGAGAGGTTCGAACTCTTCAGGAAACGTAACGCTGACCAACCGTGGACCGTCCCATTCGAAATTCGCCGGCCGTCCGGGTTCAGAGATTTCCGTGCGTGGAGGCGTCCCCGAGACCAAGAACAGGAGATCAATGATCTTTGGGATGGTCGTCGGATCGCTTAATTGATACCCGTCGTTGAGCCTCTGGATCGCTTCCGGCAGGCGGATCACTTGTGCCTCTTCGGATGTAATCAGGCGTTTGAGGTTAGTCGGTTTGAAGGTGCCTGGCATCCCCAACGGAGGGACTAAATAGATTTTCATTTTCCCAGCGCCTTCGTCGACAATCAGGAAGTCTCCCGGCTTTACGTTACCCAACGCCACCAATTCGGAAGCGAGGTAAATGGAGGTTCCCAATTTTCCCGTCCCGGCGTTGAGACTCCCCATGGCCGCTTCATAATCCGTGAGGTCCTCATGCGTCAATGCCATCACGATGCGGTTGTTGAACGCCTGGCGATCACGCCGGGCTCGGCTCATGGTGGCGAGCCATTCCGCCTGTTTTTCCTGGAAAACAGGGAGGAGATCCAGAATGGCCGAGCGATTTCCTTCACCTCTGGCGCTTTCAAGGGCATCAATGATTCCCTGCATGGTCTTGAGCGCGGCATCACAATCAAGCGTCGGAGGCATGACGACGCTGGTCAGGGATGTTTTCCTCCACGTCATCGAGACACTGCCCCCATTCGTCCCACGAGTCACTTCAACCTTTGAGTCGTACACTTTCTCCATTTTCATTAATACGGCCTGCACATCTTCCGGAGCCAAAGCCTTTCCGAGTCTGCGGATATCCTTGGCAGCGTCAACCGCACGAAGATGAGCCAACTGTTCAAAGGAAACGACCCGGCGCGCCGCTCCGGTCTGAAATTCCTGCGCGGGAATCTTGGCGATTATCTTCGTGGGATCTTTCAGCGACTTGACAGAAATATAATCTGCTCTAGCCTCCGCCACACGACCCAATTTTTCCCATCCATCAGCGGCTTTGAAGTACACAATGTCTCCCGCTTCGATGGAGGTCGCCTCCACAATGTCAGCTCCAGCCGCCGTATAGTCCATCCAAACGGATTGTGGTGAATCGGTGCTGCCTTTGCTAAACGCCTGGGCGATGTCAGCCACCCATTTTTTCCCGACAATTCGATACACGAGGCTGTTGGCCAGGGCTCCCAGGTCACTATAAATACTCAGGTACCATTCCGTCGCGCGTCCTTTTTCCAAACTCTGCGCATGACTCTGCATCCATTCCAGCGCCTTATCCTCCAGGAGCTGGAGGAATGCCATGACGTCGGACTCGGGATGTTTAGCGCGGGCCTTTTCAACGAATGCCGGGAGTTTTTGCAAAATGTCATAGGGACTTGTCAGGCCCTTATTCGTGCGGACCGCCGTCATCCGACCTTTTTTCCACTCGAACTTTATGGCGCTGACCAACCCGTCGACCCCGGTTTCAAGGACCAGGGTTGGATTGCCGTTCACCTGCCTCAAAAGCGCCGTAAACGCTTCCAGCGTAGGATCCTGAAACTCCGCCCAGATGCGCGTCCAGAGGTCATTTCCAGAATGGAGCAACTCCATTTCCTGACTGCGGGCCAGGAGCAGGGCTCGCCCGGCCTCGAACTCGAGCGGTTCGACCGTCGTGGTCATCCCCGTCTGAACATTCTCGAATTGTGTGCCGCCATCGGATTTGGCGCGCAGAATCCGGTAGTGACCGTTTTTGGGAGCCAGGCCTAGAATAAGATCGCCTTTCCGGATAACGGAAGAGGCCGTCCGTACGGCCTTGAAGGATGCGGCGGGTTCATCGATCGGGCGGTTGTCAAACGGACTCAAGGATTGTTTGAGTTCCTCCACATTCCTCCGAAGCGCCGCTGTCAGAAGCGTCTTTCGTTGATCGAAAGTCGAGTTGGCCGTCTCCGGTTTAGCCGGAGCGATTGAAGGTCTAAGAGCTGTCCGGATCGCTTTCAGCTGCTCAAGATCCAGGGTTTGATTCCGATATTTGGGGTAAGTTTGCAGTTCTTTGGCGAGATCCTTCCAGGTTTCTTCGGCATCCTCCGGCCGTTGACTAAATCGTTTTAGACGATCGAGAGTCTCTTTGACGCGCCCCTCTTTGCTGATATCGGATTCGTCCAGCGTATCCGCCAGCTTGAGCAATTCAGCCTGCTCGTCGGAACTGAGCGCTCTCCAGAGGACGGCATCCACTTCCGCGAAAAGAGCGATTTCTTCCGTTAGTCTCGCCGATCCCGTTTCCACGTCACTATCCGTCTGTCGCAGCGTAAATTGCATGCCTTCATGGCCCAACAGAATTGCCTGCAGCGTCCCAACCGCGTGATCCAAGGCGGGATCCGCAGACTTCTCATGGAACGCTTCCATATAAAGGATAGGCTCGGTTTCCCCCGGCTCCCGATGGATGGCCGCGTAGCTGTGCATAAACCCGCCCCAGTAAGCCAAGGTGATCTGGGGTATTCGTTTTGCCAGGGATGAATTCAACTGCGTAAGACGTTCGACGGCCCTGTCCAGAAGGCCCGGAGAGATCGCCAGACCAGGGACGGGTTCATTGTCATGATCCATCATTCTCGAGAGCCCAAGGAGGCTGGTATCTGCACGCGCCCTGTTCTTTGCCGGAGCCGCCGGGGAGACCAATTTGTCCAGAATCTGTTGAATAAGATTCAGAGACATTGGGGCGTTGGGCAATGTCCCCAGTTGAGTCTTTAACCAGTCTAACTTGAGGCGAACACCATCAATCCGGGATCGGAGCTCCTCCACCTGCCCGGGATTGTCGAGGCTCTTGAGGATGATCCGAAGGCAGGCGCGCGCAGGGACCTCGTTGCCGACCTTCACATGGATATCCAATTTTTCGACGGCGTCATTGAAATACTTTGCACCGGTGTCGTCCCCTGCCAGATTCAATTTCACATTGGCTCCGGGACCACTGATCGGCAGCGTGATCCAGAGTGCCGCGGGCTGCCCGGGTTCGGAATGAAACCCGAGCGTCGCACCCTCGGTTTTCAGGGCAGCCTGCGCCATCAGCAGACCCTGCAGCTGCCGGGGAATCGACTTCTCGTCAGCATAGGTGTCTTCAAACAACAGGCGATACAGATTATTCGTAAAGATGGAGTTAAACTGGACCTGAACCCGAAGTTCGCCGGAGACGATCTGCCAGCCGAGATCAACAAAGTGCCCTTGATTGGCGGCCTCTAAATTGGAATCGACCAGTTTCTTTACCTGTCCGGTTTCCATGTTATAGAAATCATCGACACGACCCGCCGTCGCCCAGGCTGTCTGCTGAATGTTTTCGCGCCTGGCCACGGTCAAAGCTTCGTCCATCCAGGAACGAAGCACGTCGCGCACTGGCTTGGAGACTTCCGCCGACTCGGCCGCTTGGAGCATCTCCGTACGTTCCTTCTTATACTGTGGATCGAGCTTGCTGGGATTGTTGTCCTTCAGCGTGGTCCGGTGCGCCTGATCCGTCAAGGCGAGCGGTTTTCCATGGTTCTTTGGTGGCTGCGGGACAAGGGACAGCCAGGGATCGATATCCTTGACCTGTAGATCCGGCTGACCCTGAATGTCGTTGATGCCGCTGGCGATCTGATTGAGCACCTGGGACTCGGCGCCCGTCACTCCCAGGTGAGCTTTCAAGGACAACTCCGGAGCGGCCTCCACTTCGAACGTGAAGTGATTGGTCGCTGCATCGAACCCGACAATGAGCCGGTCTCTTTTTTTCAGCGGCGGACGCGATTCCGTGAACTTACCAATTTCATCCATCAGGTCTTTATAGACCAGAGCTTTCACTCCCCGAGCCCCCGCATCCGGACGGTATCCCATGGCCATGAGATGCCGAACGACCGCCAGATGTTCCTCCGGGGTCCTTCCGAAAACAAGCTCATAATCCTCTTTCTTCAGTTCACTCTTTTTTCCCACAATGAGGCTTGTCACCCGCTCGAGCGCCGGGCGTGTAAAGGGATTAAAGACAAAGAATCCGTCCAGGCGGTTCATGAACTCCGGCCGCAAGTAATAATGATGATAGGCTTCCACTTGCTCATGGATCTTCATTTGCAGATCGAACCTGGCCGTCTCATCATCGGACTCGGCGACTTTTCCAATCTCGGCATAAAGACGGCCATCAAATTTAGTGATCTGCGCGCGGCCATCCGGAAGGCGTTCGATTTTCGTGGTCATCCCGCCGTTGGAGGTAAAGAAAATAATCGTCTCAGAGAAGTCAACCGTATTCCCGGCGCTGTCGGTCAGGCGCCCATCGTCAAGCATCTGAAGCAGGATATCCAGCACCGTCTTTCCTCGAGAGCTGTCGACTTGAGTTTCTTTCTCAAACAACTTGTCTATTTCATCAAAGAGCAAAATAGATCGTGGCTGCTTTTTGACCCTTGTCGTCAACCACATGTCCCTCTCATTATGCCCGACATACCCTGGCGGGGGCCCGATCAGCTTATTGACGGATTCCGCGTCCGTATATTCCGTCATGTCGAACTGGAGTATCGGCAGGCCAAGCTCAGCCGCTAATTGCGTCACGACTTCTGTTTTCCCAACCCCCGTCGGCCCTGCCAGAATAAAAGACCCGATCGGTTTGCCCGCAGGCTTTAGTCCGACCTTCCCGATCCGGATCGCGTCTCCAAAGGCATGAATGGCTTCCTGCTGATCCACAATCTTCGCGTTCAAATGATCTTCAAGCGCGAGCAGATTGGCCTTTTCATCCACAGACAGGTTGCGCCGGTCCCGCTGAAATCGATCGACGAGGAAGTCCTGGGCATCGGATTCCTGCATTGGCTCTGCGGCGCCGCTGGCCCCCGATAATTGCGCTTCCAGCGTCCGAACCTGACGGATAAGTCCAAGGAGCTCCGGTTTTTGGAGAAGTTTATCCTCACTGAGCTTATCCCCCCGCCTGCGGTCGTCCATAATATCCAGCACGATCCTTCGGATCTGCTCTTTGGCCCTTGCCAGACCGGTCTTCAAGGCATCGCTCCCGCGGAAACGTTTCCCCCGAACATAGTCGAAGAACCGTTCCAAGGCCTCAATCATGGGCGTCCCGCTGATCTCTTTAGCGAACAGGCGAACGCTATCTGCCAACGTCTGAAAACTATAAGCGATCGTTTCAGTCGCCGCTTTTCCATCCACGGGGGGCGAGCCAAACAAGTGAAAATGCTCCAACGCTTCCGTTGGCTTAAGTTCCGGGACATCCACTTCAGTAAAATAATGTGGGAAAGCTTCATTCGTGCCAATGTCCCGGAAAGTCGTCGTCATCACAAGGCGGATATTTTTTCGACCCATGAACGGCATCATGAAGAATCCGAGGTTATACATCTGATCGTCGCCATAGCGTCCTCGATAAACGGCAACCACCCGGGCGAGCTCATCGAAATCGATCATGAGCGTTGTTCGGAGCCCTTTCTTGGTGTCATCCGCTTCGATCACATCCAGCAGACGCCGTATCTGATCTTCCATTGTTCCAAGCAGCGCAACATCACGCGAAAATCTCTCCAGCCGCAATTTCAGGAACCGCTGCTTATCATAGCCGGGGATGTCCCCTTTCACGCATTGCGCACTGACCTGGTGAACGAAATCCTCCAATGCCGCGCCAGACCGGTTAACAAGGAAGGGGTAATTACGCTCTCTTTGCTCCAAGACCCGGATGAGTTTCGAGGTGTCGGCCCCACGGGCGGTCGCCACAGACGTGTCTGCAAGCGCCTCCGCTGAAAGGTTTCGGAAAAAGCCGTTAATGGCCTCCTGTTCCTTCTGTTTGGCTTTTTCAACCTTCACTTTAAGCTTTTGATCTTCATCCGCGGTAGGAACTCGCCCATTCTCCTGCTGGAACTGCGCCTTGAACTCGGCGAGCTTCTCTTCCATATTGAGCGGAGAGTCGAGCTGCCACCCCTTGGGATCCGTAATGGGCGTCGGCGTGCGCTGCAGATTTTCCATACCGAAGAGTTTTTTAATCAGAGCATCGTCTAACGCCCCTCCCGATGAAATCACACCCTGCAGTTCGAGGATAACAGGATCCAACGTTCGTTCTTTCTGAACTTCGGGATGCATCGCATGGAAAGTGACCACGCCATTTTCAAAACCCGCTGTGATCTCGTCGCCTGGAAGATATTGATCGGAAAGGATGTTTCTCGCGAGGCCGGCCAGCACCATGCGGTTAAAGGCGCGCTCAAGGGGACGCGCCCCATTATTCTTGGGATCGTAGCCTAACCGGATAATTTCCGCCCTCAGTTCCGGGGTCAGGATGAGTTTGAGTTTACGATCCGCGAGAGCCGCGTTCTTCTGAGCCAGCTTGATGTTCAGGATACTATCCAGATCCTGGGCCGTGAGTTGATCGAATACAATAATACTCCCGAGCATATCCAGTCGCGGCATGAACTCAGGCCGGTCCCCGAAAAACCTACGAACGCTTTCGTCCACTCGCTGATTAATTAAGGCAAGAATTTCATCCCGTGCGGCCTCAACCGTAGGCGGGAATGTGTGAAGCTGGCCCAGCGCATCCAGCATGAGTTTCCCATCTTTCGTACGACTGACCGTCTCTGATTCGCTCTCGCCCGGATGCTGGTAGAGCGGAAGGGCAGATCTCAGCTGGTCATACTGAGCCGGGCTCAGCTCTCCCATGATCTTCACCGCCTCATACATTTCGTAGATTTGCGGCGTCATGCCGAGATTCGACGTCATGATGATGATGGTGTTCTTAAAACTGACCGTGCGTTGATGGCCGTCCGTTAACACCCCTTTATCGAGCACTTGCAGCATGAGTTTATAGATATCGGGATGCGCCTTTTCGATTTCATCCATGAGCACCACGTTGTACGGGTTGCGAAGCATCGCGTTGGTCAATTGTCCGCCGGCTTCATAACCGATATACCCAGGAGGCGAGCCAATAAGCTTGTTCTTGGACTCCGCGTCCATATATTCGGACATATCGAGGCGGATAATCTGCTTTTCATTGCCAAAATACTGGGCGGCGATCGCTTTGGCCATTTCCGTTTTCCCAACCCCGGTAGGGCCCACAAAAATGAACGCGCCGATGGGGAGGTTTGGATCGCCCAAATTGTTGTTTCGACGCTTAAAAGCAAGGTGAGTCTGGGCAACTGCGTTGACTTGCCCGATTAACCGCTTCCGGATGTTCTCTACATAGTTGGTCAGCTTGTCCGAGGCCTTATGGACGATATCGGCCGCAGGGATCCGGATTTCCTGGCTGATGAGCTCGACGATCTGGTCCACGTTGATCGTCAGAACGCCATCCTGAACGTCCCCCCCCGGAGCGTTCTGCAGGGCCTTGGCCTCCGCGTGGTAGCGCCCCATCAGATCCTCCAGATGACGCTGTTCAGGGACGTCCTGTTTAGCAAGCGCCTCTTTGTAGCGCAGAACCGCCTGATGGATACGGCTTCTGAGCGCCTCTAAATGCACGCGCCGGATCGTGGCCTGGCGCATGCGCTCCGTCAGGATCTGGTCCAGCATTTCGGTCAGACGCCCGGGCAGGTCCCCGTAAGGCATGAACTTGCGAACGTAATCAATCGCTTTCAGACGGGAAGCAGCGTCCATCTGGACCCGCTGAATGTCTTCCTGGGCCAGCCCGGGATAATTGGCCGGAGCCTGACGTAAAAACGTCTGTAGAAATTCTTCCGCCTTCCCATTCGAGGGATTCTTAATGTCGATCCGTTCGAAGCCGGAACTCAAATATTCCTGATTATCGGTAGAGAATCGCCCATAATCTTTTTCGTTACAAAGGCCGATCACGGGGATCTTGCGTTCTTTTAAAACCGTCCCGAACAAGTCGCTGACTTTCTTGATCAGTTCTCCCCGCTCTTTCGATACCCAGTACATCTGCTGGAAATCAAAAACGAAAATGTATTTCTTCCCATTCTTGTTGACCGCTTTTTCCAAGGCCTCATTCAAATCCTGGATTGTTCCTTCGTATTTGGTGCTCTCGGCCAGCAGGCTCAACAAACTCGGCACGTTGAAATAAAGAATTTCACGCCCTCGAAGGTGCTCTGGAATCTGCTCCGGGGATTTGTTGTTCGCAACTTCGGACGCGACGGCCTTGACAAATTCCAACGTCGCCCGAGGATCACCGACGAGAACCGCATTCTTCTTGAGGCCGCCGCCGAGCCGGGCATCGAGATCCTGAATCTTTTCAATGTAGGGCGACTCGGGGAACCGCTCCGTCTTGGCCATTTCCGTCAGATTGACGGTGTAACGGCGGATCAGATCCTGCTGGGTTTCTCCGACAGCGTCCTGATCCTGAGCCCCATTTCCGCCGGCCCCGACGAAAGCGGCGCCAACAGCCATCAAGGTCGATGCCCAGACTTGCGGGTGGCTTATGGCCCTCAACAACTCCGGGTGATGGAAGACCCAGGGGACCCCCAGCCAGAGGGCCGCTCCGACCAGAGTGACGGAAAGCATGAAGGGGAATACGGAAGCTCCTTTGCGAGGACTGACATTTGCTTGCTGGTGATGGTGGTGCTCGACCCCCCGCGCATGCATCCGGGCATGAGTTAGCCCCTCGTGCGTATGTTCATGCTGGACGAATACGGGGGGTGCTACGGTTGCCTTGAGCGGACGAAAATATCGTTTCGTGAGCCCCGTAAGCTTATCCATCTCTTCAACCATGGCGTTTGATTCCAGAGTTTCACGAAGGGCGTCCAAATACTCAGCTCCAATAATGCCCTCTTTCACCCAGACCTGACTTAATCCAGCGGCTACTTCTTTTCGGCTGAGAGTCTTCGCATTATTCAGGGCATTCATTCTCTCAATTCCCCTGAATCGAAGATCATGCTTCACCGCTTTGGTGATCATCTCGTTGATACGTTCTTCCGAATTGATCACCGTTTCGAGCTTGTCAGTGAACTCGTTGAGAGCTTCTTCAAACTCATCCGCCTGCCGCTTTTTTTCTTTTTCGCGCTCTTCAGCGTCTTTCGCTTCGCGCTCCTTCCGATTACGTTCTTCTTCTTCGTAATCGCGCGCGTTCTCTTCCTGTTGCTGCAGCCGCCAATCGATAAACTGCCGATCGCAGTACCCTACGATTCCAGTTCCCAACATCCACCAATCATGGAACGGCACAACTAAAAGGAAAACCCCGATCCCTGCCGCCAGCCCCACTAAACGCCAATCCACATGCGCCAACCAGCCTGACTCCAGAGAGGTTCTGACGCGGCGAGCGAGCTGAGATTGCAGGCCTCGCACACGGATAAAGGATCCAACAGGCTGGACCATTTCCACAAAACGTAAAGTCAGGGCTTGTTCAGAAAACAAGTCCTGAGCGCCGGGAGCTGAACGCCGAAGGGATGCGTGAGCAGGAGCGGGGGCGATCAGGGCATGGACGGTAACGGGATCGGCCAACAGACAAGGGACCAGCAGAAACGACATGATCCGGATGACGATTCGGGGAATGAACTCACGCGATCGCGTATGCGAACTCACCAAATAAGCTTACAGGACGTCTATTACAAACACATTAAGAAAATGCATTCTGGAGACCCATTTTATTTATGGGCCTATTGGCCTAATTGATATGCTCCAAAACTTTCCCTTCCTTAACACGTCTGCAATATTGGCCGGATAAACTTAGCAGGTCTATGTATACCTGCGCGCCTGGGACGTTGCCAAGAGCCATTTTTCGCGTCATGGCCCTATTTCAGGTCATTTGCCTGATTGGGGATCCAGCGCTCGCGGCGGCAACAAGCGGTAGTTCTTCCCGCCCGTGGAATCGGACGGTCTCCGGAACCATTGATAAGACCCTGATCCCATTCGGCTCAGAAGCTCTGAATCTCCAGAATGTTTTTGGCCGCCCATTGCTCGGATACGTCCACATTCGGACGCAGATCTCTCGCATCATCCAACACAGTATCACGGTGGAGCAGGCAGGCGTTTCAAACCCCTACAGGATTGCGGCAATCAAGCTGAAGGCTGTCTTTGCCAGACTGGGCTATAAAACCCCTCGATGGCTCATCGCCAGTTACGCATCTCACTGGGTCGCCCCCAATACCGAGTCCGAGAAGGTTCTGGACGAGACGGCCTGGGACGAAATCCATATCAACAGAACCCCTATTCAGACGGCCTTTCGCCGGATGGTCGGTGTGCTATCACGCGCGGCAGATCGCCTTTTCGGGCATTGGGCCAACGTCGCCGTCCATTCCTTATTAAATATTCCCGGACGCCTGGTCGGCGCTTCAGCGACAGGGAATCGTCTTGGGTGGCGCCGCCAGGGCGCTCGACTCCTGTTCGATAAGGAATGGATCTGGTCCATCGTGGCGGAACGCCTCGAGCGGAGGGATGGGATAACCGATATCGATGCCTGGATCAATGCGAATCCGGAAAAAGCCCAGGAGATCCGGAGGCACATCAGCCACGCCTCCGACCTGAGGACATCCGCGGAATATGAAATGAAAGCCATGGAAAGCGAAAGTCCTTTTATCCGAGAGGACACCCCGGGTTTCAAAGTTCTTTACGGGGAAGTCAGGGAGGTTCTGGACCGCCTACTGCCGGTCATGGGGTTTGATCCCGCCCAATTCAAGCTGGTGCTCGTCGATTCGACGGACCCCAACGCGTTCGTCATCAGATACCATGACACCGTTCACGTCAACATGGGCCTGATCCGCTATCTGATCAATCATGGAAGCTCCAAAAGCGGCCTGGCGTTCACCCTGGCCCATGAACTCAAGCATGTCCGGCAATGGTCCGAGGACCTTCTCGACGGACGCCCGGTGCCTTCCACATGGGCGCGCCTGATTGAAAGTTCCCCCGACGAAAACGACGCGGACCAGGTCCTTGCCTTCATGGATCAGGCCGGTTTCAATGTGCGGGAAGCAGGCCTTTTCTTTGAATCTCTCTGGAACGACGAGATCGAACGCAAAAAAACGAATCCGGAGGAGAGAGGCCACCCCACGCTCGGGTTCCTGTCGCACCCCCCCACACAAAGCCGATTGCGGCGGCTTCAGCAGGGTATCCTTCGGTCGTATTGGACGAATTATTTCTCCGCGCTGGAACCGTTCTCCGCGCCCGCCATCGAGGAAGCATCGCATCGCACCGTCCAGAACCAATTCCGTGACCGCGTCGGCCAATTTGTCGAAGCGCAGATCGCCGAGCAGAAAACCCGGCGGTTGAATCGGACTGTGACTATGGACGAGATGGAACGACTGGTTGAGCAGTCGTCAAAGGCGATCACCGAGAGACTTTTGGAGGATCTGCGCGCCGCCGGTGATCAAGAGGAATTCTTTTTCGCCTTTTACGCGTACCTTCCCATTCTGGGATATTCCGATTATTTCCACGAGGTACAGGAGATTTTCCGGGACAAGTACAACATGAATGACTCCGCTTTAGGCCCTTTATTCTCGTTCATTTCCAGGGATCAGACGGCCAAGCGGAGCCTCTATGGAAAATCCATCGAAAATGACGGGTGGTTCAAGGGAGCGCCATGGGACCTCTATGTCCGGCTGTTGGAACTCCCGATGTTCCGTCCTGTCCGCTACGATCCAATCGACCCCGCGCCGCGTGAACGCTCCCCGCAGCGATTTTATCGAGGGTTCAACCGTCCTGCGACCTTCCTGGGCCTGATCATCGACGGGTTGTCTGGCGCGCTCTTCGATTGGAAGAACCCCCGGAAGATTTCGCTGGAAGAAGGGATCAACCTCCTGGACCTCCTGCGGCAGCGCATGTCCGAAGCGCAGGCCTATGGCCAGGGATCGGACCATCTTCCGAGCAAGGCGGAGGAGACATTCGAAGCGATTCTCGTTCAAACCTTTGAGGCCCTCGCCAAAGAACCGGAAGCCCGCCAGATAGACTTATTGAAACGTCTGTTGGCCCATACGGACTCCGCGGCAGGATTCATGAATACTCAGGAGAAAACCACAGAGGCTCTCACGCGCTACGCCAATCAGGCAACGCCCGCGCTCAAACAGATCATCGCGGATTGGATCTCCTATGGAGCGGACACCGACGGCAATGGAGATGAAAAGGAAGACCAAACGGCAACGTCGCGAAGTCGCGTTCGAAATTCATTTTTTAGAACCGCGCTGGATCACCACTGGATCCGGGCGCTTCCAGGCATGGGGGTGAGCGCCGAGGGGGACCTGGACGCGCTGTTCAGAAACGCCTATTTCATCAAACACATGACACGGGAGGACAAAATCTCCAAGCGCCACACGGTCGTCTCGTGGCTGACAACGCTGAACAAACAATATGCCCTGCCCTATGATGAGCGTCTACGCCTGTATGAAAAAACGCTCGATTACCTGGCGCCCCTCCCTCTGGATGACGGTCTGCGCGAACTCTATAACCAACTGTTCCTTTACGCCGCTGGAGAACTCTACACGGTCCGAGACGACAAGGTCACTCGCCTGGACATCGGGGTGGGATTGCGGGAGAAACAGAAAGAAGACCTCTCCCCCGCTCAGCTCAAGCATCACCTGGGGCTTCTGCATCGGCACGGGGGCTTCCTGAGCGCGGAGGAGCTTTCTTACCGGCTCTATGTGTTGAAATCTCGCGACTTGATCCCCGACCTTTATGCCTCGGTGGCCTCTGAGAGGGACAATTTCCGCCGGCGGTTCAAGCGAAATCCGCATAAATCGCAGCGCATGAACGATGAAGCGGAGCAAGATGCCTGGACGCTCTATGCGCTTCCCCTGGGTATCGAGGCGCTGGTTGACCCGGGGCACACATTCCAAAGCAATCCCGCCTACCAGTTGCTTTTGGATGGCGAGGGCCATCGGTCTATCGGGTTCAAGCTGGATCACGCGAATTCCGGTTCACGCGGGAGAGGGGTCGATCGCGTGCATGCGACCGGCGAGGATACGGAAACGATGCGGCGCCTCTTTAAACCGTTCATGGAGACGCCGGGAACCTTTGCAGCAAAAACGGCTATCCTATCCGGCTTGCCGGAATCGCCGTTTCGTAACTATGCCCTCTACCTGCAGTTCATCCACCAGATCGTCGCCCCGCGGATGGCGGCGGCGGGAGGAACCGTCGACGCGTCAAAGGTGTTCGATTTGCCCTATCTGCAGGACCAGGTCGCCCGGCTTTCACCGGCAGACCAGGAGTTTGTCATGAAAAACCTCCGGACAATCGCTCCTCTCCTCACCTGGGACCGTGGGATGGAAAATGCAAACTTGCAGAGGGGTGCTACGCTAGTCGCCAATCCGAGAGCCTTCGAGAAAACGGGCGAAACGCGATCCTACTGGAGCGCAGACCATGAGCGACGGCTGGAGATCAGTCGGCAAAGCACCTATTATCCCGTTGAATTTACGGAATTGGGTGGAGAATTATCCCAGCTGCAGATCTTTGCGGGGCTTCTCGCCGAGCGGCAAGTGCTGGAACAGATCCAGCAAGCCGGCCTGCCCTTCCATCGGAAGCTACAGACCATACGGGACTATCTGTATGGCCCGTCACTTTCCCGCGACCACTGGCTGGACCTCTTAATCAGCGCCAGCCCGGACCTCACCAGCGCGCAGCTGGAAGAGGTCCTGGCCGAAATTCAAAATCCGTCCTTGCGCGACCGCATCGCCATCAAGACGCTGGAGAAAAAGAGATTGGAACAACCAGGAGAATTCAGAACCCTGGAGGGCGAGCTGCAATGGATCCGTCATTATTTTCCGGATTTTTCTCCGATCCGCGACGACCTCCTCCTCCAGGTCATTGACGAGCAGGCGCGCACCCCTCCCGAAGAAGAACGCGTTCGTCCTTACCTTCTGCAGGCGCCTGAAAATGCCCGCCAGAAGGTCCCATCCCGCGTGACGTTCGGCCGCGAAGCCTTCACCGATTTCCTCGCGGGGGAAAATGCGTCGGTCAAGTCCCAGTTTTTGCTGTGGATCCTTGGGATTTCGGATACGAAAACCGCTCTCATGACGACCTTCCAAAGCGAATTCCAAGTGAATCTGGATGGCCTCCGGCGCCCCTTCACGGAGGGGTCGTCCGGTCACTACACCCATGTTGGAGAACGGGCAAGGGAAGAATTCATCACGTCCCTGCTGTATGGAGAAAACGCCATTCTGGACGACCCGCGCTCTTCCGATGCCTTCCTGGAAGCCGTCTTCAACGCGCTGGTGCCCGAGGGAGAGATCGCCGCGGATAAGAGGAAGGCTTTCCGAAACATCTATTTCAATATTTTCCGACAGGCCGACCCCATGAGGAAAGGCGATATTCTCCTGGCCTTGCTTGAGAACGTCGCGCAGATCCGGAGGCAGCCGATTGCGGATCCGGAAGAACGGCGCCTGAAGTATCTCGGGGCAGGCCTGCAAGCCATCGGCCTCGTCGGCGTCAAACTGGGGCAATTCCTCGATCTCCCCGGCCTCAAGGATAAGGCAAAACCCCCGCACAAGGGCATGGTGTTCGATATGATCCGCAAAATGTACGGAGACTTCTTCAGCGTCTTCATTGAAATCGGACGCCTCCTGGGCAGCGCATCGATCAAGGCGGTTTACTACGCCAGGCGCGCGGACGGGTCCGAAACCGTCTTGAAGGTGAAGCGCCCCGAGGCGGACAAGAAAATAGAGGAAGACCTTCGGTTCCTGGTCCGCTTCCTGGCCGACAGCCAGGCGGATCTGGCCGTGCTCGGGTTCGTCCTGCCCGCCGACATTGTCGAACGTATCGGCCACATGATTCGCGAGGAACTGGATTTTGACCGTGAGAAACGGAATCAGGAGCGTCTGGCGGCCAACATCGCTAATCGCGGGAAGGTGGCCTCCGCCTTCAGCGCGGTGATGGATAAGCTTTTTCAGGGATCTCCTACGACCTTTCATTTTGCGGTCGCGAAAGCCTCGGAGGTTCGAGATAACGCGTTGATGATCGAGGAATTCGTCGACGCCATTCCGCTGTCTGATACGCCGGCATTGGAGAAGGCAGGGATCGACGTCGGCGCCGTCCGTCTGGCGCTGGCGAAAGAACTTCTGACGGAAATGGCCGTGGACGGCTTTTATCACGCCGACCCTCACGACGGGAATATCTTTGTATCGAGGGATGGGAAAACGATCATTTTGATCGACGTCGGTGCCGCTGGCGAGATTTCGAAGCCTGAGTTGGCGTCCCTGCTGGCGCTTATCCAGGCCGCCGCGCAGGGGAACAGCGAGCAGACGGCCGCATGGATCCGTTCCTTGGGCCTGCCTTCGACGCCATCCCCGTCGACGACGCTGGAAAGCGACGTCTCGGCCGCCATCCAGGGTCCCCAATCCTTGACCGACAAGCTGCTGGCCGTCTTCAAAATCGCGAATCGATCCGGACATCCTGTGCCCGACGGCATTCGGTCCGCCTTCCGCCTGATCGCGGCGGGCCATAAGACGCTCAATGTGTTGGCGTTGTCTCCGGGCGCGCTGAACGTGCTGGGGCCAAGCCCCGCCAACCCGGGGAAAAACGCGGACCAGCCGAATCGCGACTCCCGTCAGCTCCAGATCAAAGTCAATGGCGCGATTCTCCAAGGGCTCCTGACGTTCTCCGGATGGGCTGGAGAGGCGTTGCCGCACATTCCATTCATCAGCGAGGAGCAACGCGTCCTGCTGACGTCCTGGCTCGACACCTACGCGCCGCTGGCAAGTCATTTCTCGGACGGATTATCCCCCTCCCCATTCACGCTCTCCGTGGATGCCGCTGAGAGTGACGTTTATGAAAAATGCCTGCGCGTCCTGGAGGCGTGGGGGCCCGAGCCGATGGCCGCGCTGACGCCCGAGAAAATCCTCGCCCTGGCGCCAAAACTCCTGTTCCTGACCAACGCGTCGGATCGGGACGCATTGATTTCGCTGGCAAAGAAGATCGGGATGGCGGCCGTCCAAAATCGGAATGCCGGTCCAGCGGCGGTTCCGGGCACACAGGCTTCCAACACACCCAAGGCATCTTCCATGGACCCCGTGGATGCCAAACCCAACGAAACGTTCCACACCATCCATATGGACGGAACGGCCATCCATCGGATTCCGTCCCTCATGGTGTGGGCGCAAGAGCAGCTGGCCCATCTCCCGAGCATCCCATTTGTCAGCGGCGAGGCGATCACGCAGTTAAGGGCATGGCTGGCGACCTATACGCCGAGGGTCGAGAAGGCCATTCAGGGATATTCCGCCGTCCCCGTCATGGTTTCGGCTAACGATGCGGAGTGGGCCGTTTATCAGAACTGCCTGAATGTTCTGGATATTCTGGGTCCGGCGCCACTCACGACAATCACGATGGTAAAGCTGCTGGCCCTTCTGCCGGCACTCCGTTTCTTGCTGATGGAAGAAGCTCGCGCCGCCCTGGTCAGCCTGGGCAAGAAGATAGAAACCGCGATGCGGACAAACCTGCCACAGGCGCGACGATCACGAACGAGGATTCAGTCAGGAAAGAAGCTCCTCCCCGCCGCTTGAGGATGGGAGTCTACGTCGAGGTTAAGCGATGAGCCTGCGCACAGACAGTATCTAGACTTTTTCGGGGACGTGGCGGCCGAAGAGGCCTTCGGGGCGGAAGAGCAGGATGAGAAGAAGCACGGAAAAAGCGATGCTCTAACCCGTGCCACTAAGTCTCTGGCGGGACCGCCTAGGACGTAGTGGCGGAAGCTAACCGGGCGAAATCTAAAAATCAAGCTGATGGTATCGTTGACGACCATCTCAGGCAAATTGACTAATATAATTACGGAAGGCCATGGATGGATCGGTCCCTTGATGAGTCAACGTTACAGCCAGCATGAGGGCTTCTTTCGAGATCCGATGCCGATTCCCGACCGCATCGGCAATTCGTGGAAGACTCGATGCGAGGATGTTGTCCGGGTCAAACCCTTTACCATGCATGGCTGCAAGACATTCTTCAAGATCGCCTAGTAGATCGTTAAAAACCTCTTCAGAGTCCCCAGCTACTTCGGCAACTGTACTAGGGCCCCAGAGAAGCGCCTGATCAGGATCCATCCCGACGTTCGCCAATGCTGCCGCCAGCTTCAGGGCTCCTTTCACGTACCACTCTCGCTCATTCTCTAATTCGGGTGGAAGGAAGTGCAGGAGGGTGTCGTCAGGATTAATCCCCTTATCGGCCAAGGTGGCAGCCAACTCCAGGGTTTTTCTTAATATCCAATCCCGTTTACCGGCAATTTCCGCAATTGTTGGAAGGCCGGATTTGAGTATCCTGTCTGGGTCAAACCCCTTACCGTGCATAGCTATGAGATATTTCTGAAGATATCCCAGAAGATCATTAAATACGTGTTGGCGATTCCCGGCCACTTCGGCAACTGGGCGAAGACCGTATTGAAGGGCCATGAGTGTATCAATCCCATTGTCCGCCAGCGTAACGGACAGATTTAGAGCTCCTTGTAAGACCCACACCCGCCGCCCGGCCGCGCTGACAACGGCGGGAAGACCATCCTTGAGCGTCTTGCGCGGGTCAATCCCTTTGTTGTGCATCGCTATGAGCCATTCCTGAAGGTTAATCAAAAGATTTTTATACACCCGTTTTCGGTTTCCGGCCATCTGGATAATTATTTGAACGCCGTGCTGCAGGGCCATAACTGGATTAATGCCCAAATCGGCCAGCCTAGTAGCCAACTTCAGGGCTTCTTCCAAGACCCACTTCCGATCCCGTGCCGTCTCAGCAGATGCGCCAAGACCGATATTAAGGGTGCTGGCTGGGTGAATCCCGGCCCTGTCCATCGCGATGATCAACAGCTCAAGATTTCCCTGAAGATCTCTAAATACCTTTTTGCGGTTGCGGGCGACCTGATCAATTCTAGAAAGGCCCCCCCATTGGAGAGCCATGGTTGGATCAATTCCCTTTTCAACCAATCTGGCTGCCAACCCCATGGCCTCTATGAAGACCCACTTCCGGTTGCCAGCTATCCTGGCGGCTGCGGGAAGACCCCATCGAAGCGTTTTTTCGGGGTCAATTCCTTTCCGGTGCATCGTCACAAGCAATTCAATAAGATGTTCCAGAAGAGGCACAAAGACGCTATTGCGGTACCCGGCCAAATCAACAATGCTATCAAACGCGTCGCTTAAGGCCTCTTCAGATCCGTAGGGGATGCCGCGAAAGCGAAGGAAACCTGCAAACTGATCACACGTAGCCACGTTGGCGGCAAGTTCGGCGGCCGGGCCTGCTGTTTTTTTCGATTCGTCTCTGGTTGCAAAGGCTTCCGTAGCGCGTGTTAACCGAAATTTCCCGTCCTGTCTGACAACAATGATATTTTCAAACCCCGGGGTCTCCGATTTCGCACTGAGAACTAATCGTTCAATTTCCAGGACGGACATCGGCCTGGCGCCCCCCAATCGGTCATCCAAGACAAACTGATTGAAAATCGCAGCATCGTCTAGACCCGCCTGCCTGCTTTGGCCAATGAAGCGCGTCACTTCAGCCCATGTGACAGATTGTGCGGCCGTGGCGACAAACGGACTGTCAGATAGCTGGCTTGCGGACGGAACTTGGGCAGCCGGGGGGAAGTACAAGTCACGCGTGCGGAAATTTAATTCCATTTGCCTCGTATGGATCGTGATATAAGGCTCAACGCCGCGATCAGGATTGCCGGGATATGCGGTGACAGAGCCCACCGGCTGGTCATCAAGATATAACCTAAGAGCTGGGACGCCGGACGTTCCCGGCAGAATGCCCTCTCGGAGACTGAGGCCGGGGACCCAAATCGAATAGAATAATCCGATTGCCTCATGGTATTTCTGTGGAGATCGGGCTTTGAACGCGTCGACGGCGGTACGGTGATTCGTTCCCTCCGGAATTTCGTCCACAGATCTCAGCCAATAGCTGTCGTTATTAAGAAGGGCTTGCAACCGATCGAAGTGTTCGACATAGTCCGCCATGTCCCGGACACTCAGATCATTCACCGATTGGTTCTTGAGAAACGCATGGCCGTGAGCTTTAGCAGGCGCGTCCCCCTTGAAGAAAAGCGTCAGCTCCAGTTCCCTAGGGCCAAGAATCTGCTGGAGGCAGGCGCATTCAACATGTTGGATCTTTCCTTGCGCCAAGGCGATGGCCATGCGTAATAACTCGTCAGCGAGTTGGTTCATTTCCTGATCGCGATTCGGCTGACTCCGGATTTCTTTTATGTAGGCACGGATGGCGTCATTGAGCGCCAGGAATTCATAGGTGCCGGAAGAAGCCGCGTAGCGGGCAAAACCGCTTTGGAATATTCCGAGCAGCCGGTAGTTCTGTATCGACAGACTTTTGGGCAGCGTTAAGGATATTTCTTCGAAGGATTCCTGTGGTTGTTGACCAAAATCGCCGATGAAGTTCCCACCGCTCCTCAGGTCGCTCCCTATTCTTTGGCGCCTAATGTCTGGTAAACGGAAAGAGTATTCCCGCTCCATCTGCTGAATGAGGGGATAGGGTTTCAGCGGGATCTCCATCAAGGTCTTAGATTTCTCATCCCAGATCACTATGCGGGATTCTGACGGATCTGCATCATTCCACCGGATCTCGGCGATTCTGCCGCCAGCCTCGGCACGTGTGCCGTCTTCGGAGGGAATGATTTGTATTGGTTGTTGGTTGAGCATCAAGTCACGGAGGTGGTTCAATGCGTGCGATGGCATAACATTTTCTGGTCCAGACTGACTTGGGCCGCCGGGCGGCGCAGCCGGGCGAGCTACATCTGATGAAGCATGGCGAATGCCTGTCACTGATTGCGGTTCGGCTCCGGGGACAAAGGGCGGTTGGAGGGCCAGGGCCTGCGAGGTGAATAGGAAGTTCCGAGGGCCGAGTTCCGAGGCCCGAGAAATATCAAAGAATCCTGTGCTCGGCCCTCGCCCCTCGGGCCTCGGCGCTTCTGCTACGACCAGGCACGGGACTAGGAGGACCGTGACGATGCGGGTTAATATTCTTTGCATAGCGCACACACTGGCCGCCAATGAGTTAATGGCGACCGGCCCCGCGTCCTTAAAGAATAGGAGGCGGGGTACGAGGAATTGATCAAGTGTACGCGGTTTCGGGCGGGGGTGAAATCAGTCGAAAGGCTAAAATATCGGGTCCATTGATCCTATATATTATGAGGGCCCTCGAAGACCTATAGCCATTTTAGGTCTTTCGGGCGCATTTCTTTAGCCTTTCAGCTCATTTCGTTTATGGCACGATTCTTCTACTGTATCGGTGTGCTGCCCGCCAAGCCAATGACCTCGCGCGTCCATCGGTTGTCCGCCATTCTCCTCGTTCCGTGTCTCCTGTCGGATCCGGGATGGGCGTATTTCGCCGCTGCCTCTCCAATCCGCTCCACTCTTCGAAACCCTTCTTCCGAAATCTATACCAAGCAGGCTCTCAGCACGGGTTCCCTTTTCTCTGGAGCGCCCCCCGTTTTCCCAACACCCCGCTATAAGACTTGTGCTTCTGTCTCACACGGTTCGTCCATCGAACACACTTGGAGCCGGGAGAGGTTGGATTGTCTCTTCAGAGAAGCGCTTCGAATTGCATCCCGGGCCGCTGACCCGTCGACCGGTGAGGCCAACCCCATTGAAGCCGTTAACGGTTTGATCCGCGCGGTATGGCCCCAGTGGTCGTTTGCCGCCGGATGGGATCAATTGCCCGGGCCCAACGCGGTGGGATCGCTTGATCTTCAAACGGGCAATTTTTTGCCGAACGACGCTGTTGCAAAAGCGGTTCTGCTGCTGGTCTGGCGTGTGATTCCCAAGCCGGTGAAGTCCCGAGCGGAGATGGATAACCTTATCTCAGACCTCCGCCGGAAGTTCATGCAGGATAACCATCTGCACGAGGCGTCGGAAGCGGTCCAGCGCGGCTATGCTGATCACTTCCCGGGCAGTATGGAGGCATTTAATCAGCGCGCGAGAGAGGTATGGAACAGCCAGGGATCGCGCGCCCGCAAGCTGGGATTCACCGACGAGCTCGAATATGCCTATCACCTGGTCGCCCAGATCCTGGACGACGAAGGCCGTGGAAAAGACATTCACGGAGGCTGGCTGGCCGACGCTTCCGAAGATGAACTCGAGCAGGCGGAGCGTCTCTTTAAGGAACTGCCCCAGGATCATCCCCTGCGCTTTGTCCGCGGCGACGGCCACTTCCTGAGCACCGGCGACCGCCGGGAACAGATCGAATTCCTCAAGAACTGGTTCAAGGAACATCCGGCAAAACCAAAACCGGCTTCGACTCAGGCTCCCACAGTCACGGCGGCGTCCGCCGCAACGGGCGCTGACGCAGACATCCTCATGCAAAGAATGATGACGCAGGGCGGCCCTCTCGGCAACTATCTGAGGTTGATCGTGCCGACCTATGTCGACCCGAAGAGCGGCCGTTTGAAGGCGGGTTACAGGGCATTCAAGAAGCAACGAAACGGTTCCTGGACAGAAATTGGGGACGTGGATTCAATCGTTCCGTCCGGGACCGTCATCGGAATCAGGGAAACGGCCGCTTTTGTTGCCGCCGCAGCCACCCCCGCCGCTCGACAGGGGACTGGAGAAACCGCCGGGAGCGCGCCGCGGACGCTCCTTTCCCGGAAAGGCGCCGCCTTCCGCTATATCGTCCCTTGGGCGATGACGGCCCGCCAGGCGCTGAACGGCCTGCGCTCCATCAGCGACGACGCGGACCTGAAAGGATGGCTGGAAACCGTTATTCAAGATGAGGCGATTGGCGCGGAGGACTATTTTACCGTCGATGTCATCTCTACGGTCGGCGGAATCTCGTCATTTGAAAGGCTGTTCGACCTGCAGCAGGCGTTGAAGCCCGGCATGATCCTGCAGATCAAAATACAGGATTTCGGCCGCATCCCTCTGCCGGTCGTGCGCCGGATCAATGCCTTGACCGCCCGAGACGAATGCCGCGAGGCGCTGCGGCAGGCCTATCGATTTGAGGCAGGCTACGACTCTGTTCTCGAAACCTTCGAATTTTACCGTATGGACCGAGTGAAGGCGGAGGCGGCGGTGCGCGAAGTGTTGGCCTCACATTTTCGGCCGCGCCGGCTGTCCCGGGAGGCGCGTTGGAAGCTCGCCCCCTTCCTTTCTGAAGCGGTCCGGCTGCTGCCGGAAGAATACGGGTGGAACGGTGCCAAATGCGCGGTCCCCCAGGTGGTTGAAATACTGGAGCAAGCTGCTCTGGACGAGCTGGATCACACGAAGGCAGTGGCTAGATTAACGGTTCTCGGGATGCATGGACGCGAGGCGGCCCATCTGTTAAGTGTCATAGGCGTTGCCCTATTGCGCGTCGCTCCGGCCGCCGATGCCGGATCGCTCGTCGCCCAGGCCTCCAACGATCTAGATGGAATCGTCAGAGATATCGAACCGAATGTAAAAATCGATACCAACCGCGGCAACGTTCTCAACCGTCTTCATCATGTTCAGAGAGCGCTTCGACTCTTGAATGGGACGGTCGTGACGGCGGAATGGCAGCGCGATCTGGGTAGTTCCTGGGACGTTCTGCAAGAAGCTATCGGATACGCTGAGGGCAATCAGCGGTTTCTCGGCGAGGAACGCATCGAGGCATTACACGACCTGGCCACGCTTCTGCGGCAGGCACTCGCCCAGGTAAACCTGGAATTGTCGCCACCTCCCGCGCCAGCGCTTGATGTCCCGACGTTGATCGCCCGGGCCCGAAGCGCTCTTGACCGCATTCGTGACAACTCTGATGGGTTCCCCCAGCGCGAGAATGCCGGACTCGTAGGATTGCTCGACCTCGCGTCACGCTCTCTCGAGGACGCAGCGGGTTGCCACGCGAACGAAATGATCTGGTTTATGGAGCTGGCGCGGGACAAGCTGCTCGACATCGTCGTTGTTGCCGGCTACGCGGATAAGGCTTCGCCGGTGGCGGCCGGGGATTTAGCCAACCTGTCCGATGCATTACAGCGCACGCAGCAAGCTCTTAAAGCGCTGGGCGCCACAGCGCCGGAGGGCATCGCCCGCGGCCCGGCACGCACCGTATCGCTGTTGCGGAGCACCGAAGCCGAAATCAGCCGGCTCATGCATCAGACTGCATCGCCAGCGCCCGATCTCGAAGAATCGCTTCGGCTTGCTCAGGCGCAGGTTATAAGGGCCCGTCCGACGGATCCGGGCCGGACGGTGCGCCACATGATCATCGAGAAAGCTATTGATCAGCTGCGGGAAGCGCAGAGGATGTGCGGTATCCGTTTAGCCGTTTTGGCGGCCGGTATTCAGGATGTTAACCTTCAGCTTTCAGCGGCGTGGCATGAGTTATACGCTGAAATGCCATCCGCGCGCGCCGAGCACACCTGGAGCCGGGAGCGGCTGAATCTCCTCTTTAGGCGGGCGCTTCAGATCGCGGAAGTCGTCGCCCAAGCCGTGCGCCAGTCGGGCGGTACGGCGGATCCCGTCAAAGATGTAAACGGCTGGATTCAGGCGGTATGGCCAGGATGGTTCCCTGACGCTGTCCCAAGCCAGAACTCGGTGCCCAACGCTTTGGGACGGCTTGACCCCGAGACGGCCGGATTCATGCCTGATCTCGTGGTAACTAAGGCGATTTGGGGAATGCTCGTCTACGTGATACCGAAAACTGCCGATCCGGAAGAGAGAGCGGCCCGTATCGCGGAGCTCAAGCGGGACTTCCCTCAGGACAACGACCTGCACGAAGCGGTCGAAGCCGTGCAGGGGCGGTACGCCGAAAACTTTCCCGAGGCGATGGCGGACTTTGACAGGGTCGCCCGGAACGCTTGGGCGGATCCCGATCTCCGGCCCCAGGTCCTTGGCTATAAGAGTGAACGCGAGTACGCTTTCCATCTTGTCGCCCAGCTGCTGGACGACGAGGGGCGGGGAAAGGATGTCCTGGGCGGCTGGCTCAGCGACGCCTCCCAGCACGAGCTCACATGGGCCAGGATGCTATTTGCTGTGCTGCCGCAGAACCATCCTCTGCGCTTTGTCTACGGCGATGGTCAATTTCTCAGGACTGGCGACCGCGCGCGACAGATTGATTTCCTGAGAGGCTGGTACAAGGCCCATCCTCCGAGACAACGGACCGCGGCACCCGCTCCAGGTGTCATGGGGATCGAATCACGTCCCCGACCGGGTTCCCTCCGCATAGATCTCCGTTCCATCGGTGGACGGCTGCCGCCAGGGGCCGTTGTCGAATCCGAACCAAACGTGCCGTCCATTCTTCTTTCCAAAGAACGCGAAGTCGTCCGCTTTATCGTTCCCTGGGCGATGAACGCCCGCCAGGCATTGGCCGGACTGCGCTCCCTGAACCCTGAGGCCGCTCTCACGGAATGGCTTGGCGCGGTCATCAAGGCCGACGGGCTCGGCGATGCGGACGAATTCGCCGTCTCACTTAGAAGCGGCGATGCCTCGGGCGCTTCTCAACCTCTGCGGAACCTTGAGCACGCTTTAAAGCCCGGCGATATCCTGGAGCTTACCCATCAACGGAGGATCACCAAGATCGACGCAGAGAGCCAGCCCCCAGCCGAAGAAGCCGCCACGCTCAAGGGACGGCTTCTGCGTGAGATGGAACGCATCATGGCGCGGATCGAGAACGAAATCCCGATTACGACCGGCAAGGGCAGCATGCGTCGTCCTCTCAATGTGGGGAGGAGCCAACTGGAGCGTCTGTACGCTCTGGCGACGCCTGCCGGCGTGCAGGATCTCGTGAGGGTGGCGGACGGTATTCAGGAATCGATCGAAATCGGTGACGCCCATGAGTTGCTCGACAAGGATCTGGGCGGGCAAATGGACGCGCTGCTGGGATTGGCGAAGCAGACGATTCTGGCCGCCAAGGCGGAGGTTGCCCATCCAAAGGCCGCTGATGGACAGCCGCGGGGACCGGATCGGGCGGCTGAGATGAGGGCAAGAAAACGAGGGGGGTCGCCTGAAGCGTCATTTCATAGACGGGTTGCGCACGCCCGCCCGATCGTCGACTCTCCTGTCTGGAATACCCGAGAGGAGCTACTCGTGGAACAGGTCCCCCAGGCAGGCACGGGATTCGTATTTCGGGTCAAGACCGCCGCCTTTGGTGACAGAGTGCATGAGACCATTCGACAATTGCTGCCTGAGGATCAACCTTTTGTCGAGTCGGCCGCGGCGCAAGGCGTGATATCAGATCCGATCATCGCTGCGTTGGCCGAGGTGGAGAAAGCGCTTGGCGTTCGCCATGGAAATGAATGGGTATCGCATTATATGAGCGGAGCTCAGAGCGGACTTCATCAAGCACGCTCCGAAAGAGGGCCGGCAAGAATGGGGACGGTGGCGATGGTGCGGGACTATCTCCAACAAGCTCAATGCCATATTCGACAACGAAATATCATAGGCATTGTGGACTTCGTAGCAAACGCACTGAGAGCGTTAGAGCCTTTGGCGGCCGATCAGCCGATCGGGACGATCGATCAGGCGATGGAAACCGTCGTAGGCCTGCGGGCCGATTATGAAACAGCTGCGGGGGTGATATCCCGCGAACTCCGCAATGCGTCGTTTGACCTGTCCTATACCCGGAATCCACAACAGGCCTGCCCGACGCTGCGGTCTGCCAGGGAAAGCCTTGTAGCGGCCACCGATGATGTGGCAAGCGTCCTGCCGGATGATCACCGCCTGCAACGTCTCCTGGAGTTTATCGACAAAGGTCTGATTGAGGAAGCATTCGACCTCGTCAACAATGTCGCTGTCGATGTGCGCGTTCGCCTCGGGGGTCAACCCGTGGAGGGAATCCTTGGGAATCTTGGGATAGCTATGGGAGCGCTGGATCATGCGGAGGGAACCGAAGGCCTCCGGAAGGGGCTGACTCATATCAACAAGGCCTTGGCGCTCAACTTCGCGCGGGGAGACGGGCCCGTTTTAAATGCCGACGAGCTTCAGAGACTCCGACAGGCCGCAGTGGCCGTAGAAAATCTGCTTACCCAGCCGGAGCCGTCCGCCCGGACCGAGCACACTTGGAGCCCCGAGCGGCTGGATCGTCTCTTCAAAGAAACGCTGCGGCTCGCGGGGCGGGCGGCCCGCAATGATGTTCTGGATTTAATCCGTATTGTCTGGCCGGGCTGGAATGAAGGGGACGCTTCCGGGTCTCCCAAAGCGCTGGGTGGGTGGCTCCCTGACAGCCGCGAGATTGTGACCTACGACAATATCATGAAAGCCCTGTTGAATCTGGTCTTTATGGTCGTGGAAAAACCGAAGTCCGATCCAAAACGGCCTCCGGCGCAGCACAAGAACGATTTGCTCGATTTCACGAAGCGACTTTGGCAAGGGCTGCGTCAGGACACTCTCCTGCATGAATACGCAGAAGCCGTGCAGCGCCTCTATGCCGAAATCCATCCCGAAGAGCTCGCGATGTTCCGGCTCTGGGCCTCGCGGTTGAGGCTATCGGAGAAAGACGCTTACCATGCGGTGGCGCAGTATCTGGAGGATTACGGACGCGATAAAATCTTCGGAGGCTGGCTCCTGGATGCAGGCAAGGACCAGCGTCAGCAAGGCATGGAGCTCTTTGACAAACTGCCGAAGGACCATCCGCTTCGCGGCATCATCCAGGGAGCGATGTTCGATCCGGAGACCGGCGACCGCTCGCGTCAGATCGATTTTCTGGCGGGATGGCTCATGGCCGCGCAGAAGCCCAAACTCACGCGGGATCCAAGACACGCGGTCGAGGCTCTGATCGCTGACCTCAGTCCCTTGATAGAGTCGCGCGCCGGTTCGGGCGTTCGGCATGCGATCGACAAACTGCATCAATACCCCGCCGAGGGGGAAGCCATGCTTCCGCTGGTGGAAGCGGCGCATTTCCTCCAGGCAGAGCTGGAACTGAAAGGTAACGATAGAACATTCAAGGATTACCCCCGATTGTCGGGGCTGAAAGGATCTTTAGGGAAGATCATCGAATCCATTTTTCCAAGAGCCATCCCGCCCGAAGTGTGCGCGCATGTGCGACAGGCCCTGGAAGATGTCCATCGCGTTTATCAGCTCTACGCCAGGCTAAACGCCGATCAAGAGTTCCCGCCTCTGCCGGCGGCTCTGGCGGAAGCAAGTGCGCTTCTGATGGAGATCCATCATGTTGAGCCAGGCCGTTGGCCGGAACAACTGGCGGCCGCCAAGAAGGCCGTCGATAAGGCCGTCGATCTCAAACGTTCCGCAAGAAGGTTTTATGGGTCTTCGATTCCGGAAGATTCGGAGACGCGGTGTATTAACCGGGCCCAGGCACAACTAACACAAGCGCGCGATAAGCTTCCGGCCGTTCTCTCCGGAGCCCAGGCGGCGTCGGGACCCGTGAAGCGCCTCACCTCGGACGATGCGGCCGTATACATTTTCCAAGTGACCGACACTACGGCTTCTGGAGATGCGATCCTGAAAGCCATCTGCGCTGGTCTGCTTGAAGGCGATTTACTCCGGGTGTGGATTGAGGGCGAGTTGGCGAGGGACGGTGAACTCGTTTCTGATGATCAATTTGAGATCACGGTGCAACCCCCGGTCCGAGACGCTTTGCGTTTCCATCCTTCGTGGCAGATGCTAAGCGGGGATCAATTAATTTTCCGGCAAAAGGTACCCATTGCGTCGGGAGGGACCGTCGATTTGGGTAAGGAGGCCGATCTGAAACGGCTAAGGCAAGAAGCTCGGAAAATTTATTCCCAATTGGGGACCGTCGAGCTTGGGTCCAGAAATTCCGATTTTGATCTGATGTACAAGCATCTGAGAGCGTTTACTGAAGGGGAACCTTTAAAGCGGTTGGAATCGGCTGCGAGTCTCGCTGAATCATGGAACGGGTGGGCGAACACCTACCTCATCCCCATTTCACTCGCGCGGGTTCAACAAATCACGGCCGCCATCCAGTTGCTGGCGGAATCCGCTCGGGGAATGGACGTCGCCCCGCCGCAGGATGCCCCTAACAGAAATCCTAACAGGAGGAGCAGGGCGACGGCCGGTTCTGCCTGATATCCCCCCTCCAGATAAGTTGTGTCTTTGTGTCGAATGGCCGATAGCACTCCTCTAAAGATGATATCAGCCTCTTACGCGGATGAATGTGCAAGACGTTGTCTTGGGTTTGAAACGGGAGGTAAATATCGGGGCCGGCAAGATCAGGCGGCGCGGCGAGTCTTCCAGTCGGCCGGGGCGCCTTGCGTTCCTGGCGACCCGGTGCCGCCTCCGCTATTGACAGGATGCGGCGCCGGGCCGGCGGGCTCCAATGCCTTAATGCGGATGCCAGGTAATGCGGTATCACCGTGAGCAGACTTAACAATATCCGTTCCTTGGCTCATGGAAATGCTTTTCATCAGTCGTTTGGTGTCGATGACCTGTTGCGCAAGGCTGTGTCGAACGTCATCCATCTCCGTTTCAGTCCATGGAATCGCATCGAGAAAACCTAGCGATTGTTCGAGGTAATCCTTCGTCGATATGCCAGTGGGAATCCTTTTCAGGTTGCAAAAGTCAAGTCCATTTCCCCGATACCAGGCCATGAAAGCAGGATCGTGCACCATCATGCCTTCGGGCGACAATGCATATTGTCCGTCGGTGAAGCTGGCATAATACCGATCTCCCTCGGGGTCAACCACAATGAGAAATAGATGTACGTCCCCTCGGCCGGACCATCTAAATCGCCCTCCCCAGAAATTAATTTGGACCTTCCTGCTCATCTTCTTTGGCAATTCATCGGCCGCAATAATACTGGCAACCTGGCACACAAAGGGGTAGCGAGGATCCTTTCGAAAGACCGCTTGCATGGCGGGCTGAAGGATTCTGTTCAATTTGTCAACAACCCGTTGTAGGTGTTGCCCAAACAACGTGTCTTGCTGTTCGGTCCTGCGATGGAAAGAAAGAATCGCCTGTAATTTTGGGCTTAAGTCACGCCTCATGTAGCCCGTATGAGGGATAGCGGGATCTGTGTTAACGCTAAACAAAGGTCGCTTGCTGTTTTCGAAAGGATGCGGTGCCGGGGCGCCTTGCGTTCTTGGCGACCCGGTGCCGCCTCCTCTTTCGACAGGATGCGGCGCCGGGGCAACGGTATTCTTCTCTGATTCGACCCAGGCGACCGCGGTGATGAGGAGGCCCGCGACCAAGAGCAAGGCTCCCCATCCATGGAGCTGTGGCTGATGCGCAATCTCCGCCAAAAAGCTCACAACCAGCCCCGGGGCCATCCAAATCGATTTGCTTGTACTCTCGAACCCGCCGCCGGGCTCTTCATACCGGACCCTGGTGACCTTGCCCGACAGGTCGACGATCCTCATCCGGATATCGCGCCCTTCCCCGACCACAATATTGCTGATGCCAAAATGCGGCGACGCCAATGTCTGGTTCTTATCGTCATTGATCGTGGAAAAGCGCTTCCCCACCCGGGTGACTTGTCGATGAAGCTCGATTTGATAAGGCTCCGGCAGTCCTTGCCACGTCAGCCACGCCGTGTGGACGACCCGCCGCCCCGAGGTCTCGCTCCTGACAAAGAAGGAATAAGTCCTATCGCCCGCCTCGATATAGACGGTGCCCGCGGCATGAATATCGCAGCCCTTGTTGGTCATCTCGATGGAAGCCGCCTTTAAAGGCGACGCTTCCGGCGGGCTCAGCCGGTCCACAAGCTTCCTGAGCGACGGCAACTTGGCCGTCACGCCGTTGAGCACCGAGCGCGGCCCTGTGAGGAATTCGTGGCGAACGAGCGAATCCAGCCCGGCCATGCCGATAAATTCTCCCAGCAAGGAGAAGAAGTTGCCCGAATCCTTCTCGATGGCATGCACAACGGTCGAAAGCATCCCGAGAGACAGCGGCGTCAGCTCCGGAGACGCTTTCGCATGGATCATGGATTCCAAGGAACGGCCATTGGCCAGATAATCAATCGCCGCAAGGTTGAGCGTCCTCGACACGTAATCAAGCACCCAGATCAATTTCTGTTCGCGCGGCGTCAGCGCCGTCCGGATGTCGACGGGCTCCGCCGGGGGGAGCTGGATCAGGGCCGCGGAGGACGCGCGATAAGGCAAATCCGCCCGGATGAGCAGCGTCAATTGGTCGTCGCTCCAGGGCAGCGCGTCTTTGGTGATGGCGCGAATAATGCAATCCGCCATCGTCTGCCGGCGGCCGGGTTTACGTAGATGCGCGGAGAGCCAATCCCGCGCCGGCGCCGAAAGAATGTCCGCGTGAAAGCTCTCGATCATACCGGCGTGCTCCGGAACGGCAAAATAGGCGTGCAGGATTTCATGCAGCCAGGCGGCGGCATTGCCCTGAAAGCGCCCTCCCACGCCGATAAAGTCGGGATGGCCGATTCCCTTCACATCGTTGTGATAATCGAGGACGGCAGTCACGCCCTTGAATCGTTGGCCGTACCAGATCAGGGCCTGGTTAATCAGCGCTTCAAGGCCGGGGCCGGCTCGTTCGAGCGGCTTGTCGGCCTCCCATTCATGACGTATGAGGCCGATAATGGCGTCTTTGGCGGGTTCGGGCCCGGAGGGGATGTTATAGTTGATCTTGAACGGGACAGGCCCTTCTCCGGAGTCCCAGGCCTGAAAGTCGCCTTCGATGGAGTCCCTCCAACCATACGGGATCCATCGGGACTTCAGCCGGATGGTCCCGCTGGCCATGGCGCCGGCTTCCTCCGGCCCGGCGGGCATCCCGGCCCGCGCCGCGCGCTTGCGCGCGATCAGGAGCTTGAGCGACGTTTCAAGGCGGGCGGAATCTTCCGGCACGGCCGGGTCCGCGAAGCTCCCCGCAAACCCCCCCGTCAAACTGACCACATTGTGGGCGTCCGGCAATCCCCACTCCATATTCCGGTAAACCTCCATCGCGGCCTCAATCGTGTCGGCATAGATGACATCAAAACCCCGGCCGCCGAACGTGGCGCTCACGGCCTGGCGGACCTGCTCAAAAACGGCATCGACCACCGGAATATCCTTTTCGGCCACCAGGCCGGGCATGGCCTCAAAGAAGGCTTTAAAGACATTCAAGATCTGGGGAGTGATCTCTGCCGTCAAATTGACCCAATGTTCCGGGTCCTCTGCGAATCGTTCCAGATACTCGATCATCAAAGGCGGCAAATTCGTGGGATTGAGCCGTATAAGCTCTTCGAGCTTTTCGCGGACCAAATAGAGCAGTTTGGCCCCGGCGATGCCGGACTCATTGACGCCGGTATATAGAAACGGGATTTGGCCCGCGCGCTCCGCGGCCGCCCGGACCAGCCCCACCGGCGCTTGAGCGCTCATCACTACCAGGACGCCATCCTCTTCCATCACCCGGTGAATCTCCTCCAGGGACGCCTGCAGGAGTTCCGGTGTCAGGAGGTCCAGGAGCGAAAGCACCAGGACCGCCTTGAAGGACTCCGCCGGAAACGGCAGATCCGGTAGTTGCGCCGCAACCCTGGGGACCTCATAGCGCCGGGGATATGCCAGGTCGTCGACAACCGGGTCCACCTCGTAGAAGGACATCGCGCGCGGCCACGCTTTGTGGAAGATGCGCCGAAATGCCCCGCGCCCGGCCCCGATATCCAGCGCGCGTCCGCCAGCCGGCATGTCGGACAGTATCTGAGATGGGATGAAGCCTTCCAAGAGCGGCATCATGATCCGGCGATAGACGTCCACTTTGCCGTGCCGGTCACTCAAGCTGTCGGAACGGGCAAATTGATACTTGGGATCGGTCCCTTCCACCTGCTGGACCAGGACGTGGAACTGCGTGTTGTAGAAAAAGAGCCGTTCCCGTTCGACATTGTTGCGCAGCACGTCGGCAATCTGCGCGGCATAGTTGGCGACGATCGAGAGAACCGCGCCCAGCCGGGGATTGCGCGAGGCGGCCGCCGCGAGGGCCGCCGTGAGCGCTTCCGGTTCAAAAAGGATCTGGTTGAGCATCAGAACCACCCGGTCAGCGGCCGCTTGCGGGTTCGTGAAATAGTGCGCGATATCCTGCGGCACGCTTCCCGGCCGGATCTTGGCCACGGCCTCATCGCGGAAACGCCGGAGCATGAAGCGGTCGAACTCCTCGGAGTCCATCGTGAAATGCGCATCCTGCTCGAGCATGCTTTGCGGGCCGAAATACAGGGGCCGGATCCGGTGCCGTCGGCCGGACTCCATCACAAACCCCGCGTCATGGGTGAACGTGGTGTCGTAGTCCGCCAAATCGCTCCGCCAATCCACAGGACGTCCGGGGTCGTGGTAGAACTTTAAAAGAGGCATTCCCTCGTCGAAGATGTAGCCCGTGTCCAGGATGTAATCGGTGGTGAGGACGTACCCTTTGTCGAGGACGTTGGAAACGGCTTCCATGAGATCATCATGGCGCGGACAGGCGAACCAGGTCACAGGCCCCCGGGCCGCCCGCAGTTTTCTTTCAAGCGCTCCTTTGTGAATCTCCATGTAGCGCGCGAGGTCCGGCACGGTGCGCGCGTCCACGTAATGCACCGCCATCTTGATCTGACCGCGCAGGCGATCCTTCCAGGAACGGTTGGCCGGCTCCTCGATCCGGTCAAGGAGGCGCCGGTAATCGTCCCGGGAAATTCCCACGTTCGCATAATCCGCGACGGCGAGCGTGCGCAGGGTCCCCCGGTCCAGGAGTCCGTTGTCGCAGAGTTCATCAAGAAGCGGCTGAGGCAAGGTCGGCATGAGATAAGCCGCTTCGATTCTTCCCCCCTCGCCTGAGCGAAGCTGGTGCGCGGGCACGTTATCGAAATACTCGTTGGATAGGACGACGCCCTTGCGTCCGCGCCCCATTGCCTTCAGGAATTCCAAAGCATCCCCGTTGGCGATGTTGAGCTTGTCGCCAATCGCGGGAGGCTGGCGTCCGGCCTCCTCTCGAAAAGCGGCCACGGCGGTGGGTGAAATATCCGCGGCATGCCAGCGCAGCTGCCGGTAGAAGCGCGTCCAGGAGTCCGGCTGGGCGGACTGTTCGGCGGTCTCGGCGCTCATCTGCCGCACGATATCTTCGAGCGCGGAAATCGCCAGGTCCCCTTTGCCCGGCGCCAGTTCCATGATGTCGAAGCGTTCATCCGGGCGGATCGTGCCGGCCTCGATCATCCCCGACCACATGCGCTTGACCTGCCGGGCCATGAGCCAGCCGAAGAAGGGCCGGAGTTTACCGGGAGCGGTGTCATAGTCCCGCCCGAAGAGCATCTTGCCTGAGGCGTAGAAGCGCTTGTAGCTCTCCTCGACAAATTGCTCGACGGAAAAGAAAAAGCCGGGGAGCTTGGATTGGAGCGGCTCCGGCAGGCCGACCTCGAGGTCAAACGGGAACCCGCGCGCCTTAATGGCCAGGGAATGTGGTTCGGGGCCCGGCGGCCGGACCGCGATGAGCGGAAGCCTTTGCTGCATCTTGAGGTGGTCTTCCAACAGCGTTCTCAGATGGCCCGCGGTGGCCGGAGGAGGCGCGCTCCGCATAGTGAGAAACTGTCGAAGTGACGTCACTACCCGGCCCCAAACGGCGGTGACCCCGGGATACGGCCTTTGGGGACGAACCGAGACGACGGCCTGAACAATGGCTTGCTCTGCAAATACGCAACGCGAAACGCGCAATGCGTTGTTGCGCGTTGCGTAATGCGCCGTATGCATTGCGGCTGTTAAACCGGGATCCGCCAGGAGGCAGGGAACCAGGAGGGCGGCGAGGATGCGGATGAGTAATCGAGGCATAGAGATCGAACGCGCGCCCCGACTGCTCGCCTGCGGCGAGCGTAGGGGCATGCCCCTGCACCCGAAGGGTGGTCGGGGCGCGTTCGAGGTCTATAATTTTAGGCTGATCTATCGCTATATCCTAGATGCCGGTCGGGTCAAAATGGCTGGGCCCTTCGGCAAGCTCAGGGCGGGCCGGATGGACGGGGATCTTTGGGTCCTATTTTCGATTCTCGGAAACGGTCAGATTATGCTAAACAGGTTATTGAATTGCCCGCATTGGGGCGCTAGGCGCGGGGTTCGCGGCGATAGGCGGCGCGGGCGCGTTTGACCTTCTGGTTGGCTTTGAAGCGAGCGTCCACTTCTCGTTTTTGAGTGAGCGATTCCGACTCCCGGAGGAGTCTCACGTAATGCTGAAAACGCACCAAAGGCAACCGGCCATCCGCGATGGCCGCCTGGACCGCGCAGCCGGCGTCCGTGTGATGCTGGCAGGTTGTAAAACGGCAAGCGTTCGTGAGCGCCGCAATGTCCGCGAAAGTGTCCGCGACGCCCTGGGTTTCCCAGAGCTGGAGCTCGCGCATGCCCGGAGTATCAATCAGGAATCCGCCCGGGGGCAGCCGGATCATCCGCCGGAACGTGGTGGCGTGGCGTCCGCTGTCATCGGCCGAGCGGACTTTCCGTACGGCTTGGCGGTTCCATCCGATCAGTCGATTGAGGAGCGTCGATTTTCCGACGCCGGAAGACCCGATGAGCGCCACCGTTTCCCCTTTATTCAAGTAGGGCGAGAGCCCCTCAAGTCCCGCGCCCGTGAGCGCGCTCACCGGCAGCACGTGGACGCCGGGCGCGACGGACTCCAGCGCCTTTAACGCGGCAGAAGGGTCGGTGCCGAGGTCCGTTTTGTTCAGGAGAACCACTGGCCGAGCATGGCTGTCGGCGATGAGCGACAGATAGCGCTCGACGCGCCGCGCGCTGAATTCCTTGTTAAGCGAGGTGACGACGAACACGGTATCGAGGTTGGCGGCGATGAGCTGTTCGTCTGATTGCTGTCCGGAGGTTTTGCGCGAGAGTTTGCTGCGGCGTGGAAGGATGGCCTCCAGCGTGGCTTTGCCTTCCAGCGGCCGTGCGGTGATGGCCGCCCAATCTCCGACGGTCGGGAAGTCCGCGCGGTGCCGCGCGTGGTGCCGCAATTTTCCGGAGATGCTGGCGAGAAGTTCACCCTGCCCGCCATAAACGATGTACGATCCGCGCTGCTCTTCGACCACCCGCGCGGGAATCTCGCTCTTGATCCCGCGGGCTTCAAAACTCGATCGGAAGGGCTCTCCCCATCCAAGCTCTTCGAGAGATACGGAGGGCGTTTGCGGAGGCCCTTGGGTCATTCAGACGGTTCGTCGTCGAATGGGGTCCGGGAGGCGGCGGCGTTTACGGCGAAAAAGTAATACGCGACAATCAGGACAACCCAGAGGATCCAGATCAAAGGAGCGGCCCTGCCGGACAGCGTCCAGATCGTTTCCAGGATCATGGCCGGCGTCATGGATACGATCGCCAGGCTGAGGAGTTCCCCCAGATCAAGATCCGTTTCCAGGGCCGAGGCAAAGGCCAGTCCCACAAGGGCCATCATGAAGGCCTGCACAAGACGTTTGAGGAAGGAAAAGAACAGCAAAAAGACAGACGACAGAATCATCGCCCACCGGCGGAATATCTGGATCAGCTTGCGGATCAACTCCTGATCGAGGACGAAGCGATTGGCCTGGCTCCTGGAGAGGTCATACATCCGCACCTCTCCGGCCTTCTGCCGCAGAAAGCACTTGTCACGCGTGAGGAGGATGAGCGCCGCCTGGCCGTCCAGCGATTGGTAATGGCCGGAGGTGTCAACGATAAAAGTCATCGTCTCCGGCCCGACGCTCAGGTGAATAAGATAGGGACGGTTTTCCGGTGTTTTCACCTGGCCGTGATCAAATTCGATTTCTGGAATCTGCGCCAGGAGGCCTGGTTCCCCGCGCCGGATCGCCCGATCGAGAGCGACCTGCGTTTTGATCAGGAGCGGCGCCCAACAAAGCACAAGCACCAGGGCAAGATAACCGAGGGCTTTCCCCCTCCAGCGCTGCACCTGCCGGTAGAGGTCCGCCGAGTACGCCGATTGCCAGATGGCCAGGAACATAGGCACTAGGATGGACTATTTCGCGTCAGAATTCAAGTCAGTGCAGCCAGGTTTTACGAAATCGTGGCAAATCCAAGAATCGGCTCGGATTGATCGGTTACCCATACTGATTCAATTGACCACCTTGGTGCCAAGGTTTGTTCGTGGCCGTGGACTGTTACAATGAGAAGTGATGTATAGCCCTATGTATTCGACGATATCCCCGCTTTTGTTCTGGCGCCAACCGGTATTGGCGCATGAATCAAACTAAGGAGCCGATCCGCGCCGAGCTCTTCAGCCTCGAGCGGCTGGAACAGCACGCCGAGAGCCTGGCCGCCGCGCAGCGCACCGCACCCCCGCGCTCCAAAACCAAAAAGCTCCTCCCCCGCGTCCGAGAAAACCACCGCTATCTGACGAAGGGCTACCGCGCCATCGCCCGCGTCATCGGCGAAGACCGCGCCATCACGCCCGCCGCCGAATGGCTGGTCGACAACTTTCCTGTCGTGGAAGAGCAGATCCGCGAGATCATCGACGATCTTCCCCCCGGCTTCTACCGCGAACTTCCCAAGCTGGCCGAAGGCCATCTGCACGGCTACCCGCGCATCCTGGGCGTCGCCTGGGCTTTCGTCGCCCATACCGACAGCCGCTTTGATCCCGACTGGCTGCGCCGGTTTACCCGCGCCTACCAGAAAGGGGAGCCGCTCCATATCGGCGAGATCTGGGCTTTAGCGATCAGCCTCCGGATCGTGCTGGTTGAAAACCTGCGCCGCCTGACAGAAAGCATGGTCGCGAGCAAAACCGCCCGTCAGCAGGCTGATGCTCTGGCCGATGCGCTTCTCGGACTCAAGGGCCAGGGTCCGGCCGATCCCGGAGCGGTGCTGCGCCCCTTCGAACGTGGCGAGCTGCCGCGCGCCTTTGCCGTTCAACTGGTGATGCGCCTGCGCGATCAGGAAGGACGGGTCGTCGCGGCCCTCGAATGGCTGAATCGCCGCCTGGCGGATCAAAAAACAACCACAGAGGAGATCGTCCGCCTGGAGCACCAGGAACAGACCTCCATGAACACGACGGTCCGCAACATCATCACGAGCATGCGGCTTTTGACCTCCATGGACTGGGCGCAGTTTTTCGAGGACGTGTCCGCCGTGGACGAACTCCTGCGCGCGGGCTCGGATTTCGCGGCGATGGATTTTCCTACGCGCGATCTCTATCGCCATGCGATCGAGCAATTGTCCCGCGGTTCCGGTCTCCGGGAAGTGGACGTGGCACGGCGAGTTCTTGCCGCCGCCCGGGTGGCGCCGGACCCCCGGCGCAAGGACCCGGGCTATTACCTCATCTCCGCGGGCCGAACCGGATTTGAGAAAAGCCTCCATGTGAAGATTCCTTTACGGCAGAAGTTCCTGCGCTTTTACATTTCCCTGGCGACGCCGGCCTACCTGGGATCCATCCTCGCCGTCACCCTGGCATTTTTGGCCATTCCTCTTTACGAAAGCTTTCTGGCGCGGATGAATGCGCTTGCGCTCATGGCCTTTGCCGTCCTGGCGCTCATCCCCGCCTCAAACCTGGCGGTCGCCATCGTCAATCGTTTCGTCACCGATTCCCTCGGACCGCAAGCCCTGCCGAAGATGGATTTCCCCTCGGGCGTCCCGGAAGAGTTCCGGACCCTCGTGGTCATGCCCGCGCTGCTGACTTCCTCGGTGACCGTTCAGGAGAACCTTGAACGTCTGGAAATTCACTACTTGAGCAACCCGGATGGCTGCCTGCAGTTTGCGCTCCTCATGGACTGGACGGATGCTCCTCGGGAACAGATGCCGGAGGACGATGGGCTCCTCGCCGCGGCCCGCGAAGGCATCCGCCGCCTGAATGAAAAATATAATGCCGTCATCCCGGCGAAAGCCGGGACCCAGTCCAATAGCGATGCACTGGTCCCCGACTTTCGTCGGGGTGACGTCAACAGCGCCCGATTTCTTATCTTCCAGCGCCGCCGGCAATGGAACGCGTCCGAAGGCGTCTGGATGGGATGGGAACGCAAACGCGGCAAGCTGCATGAACTCAACCGCTGGCTGCGCGGCGATCACACGACCTCATTTCTCAACGGTGACGCCCCGCCGGAAGGCATCCGGTACGTCATCACGCTGGATTCCGATACGCGCCTGTTCCGCGGCGCGGCCTATCGCCTCGTGGGAGCCATGGCCCACCCGCTCAACCGGCCGCGCTTCGATGCCCTCTCCGGTCGCGTCGTCGAAGGCTACGGGATCCTCCAGCCGCGCATCACGGCCACGCTTCCGACCGCGGGGTTTGGCTCCCTCTATCAGCGGATCTATTCGGGAGCGGCCGGTATTGACCCGTACGCCTTCGCCGTTTCCGACGTGTATCAGGATCTCTTTAAGGAAGGGTCGTATGTCGGGAAAGGTATTTATGATATCGACGCGTTTGAAGCCTCGCTGGCTGGCCGTGTTCCCGACAACACATTGCTCAGCCATGATCTCTTCGAAGGGCTTTACGCGCGCACAGCGTTAGTCACGGACATTGAACTCTTCGAAGAATTTCCCTCCCATTATGAAGTGGCCGTCGCCCGTACCCATCGCTGGATCCGGGGAGACTGGCAGTTGCTTCCGTTTATTTTCCGAGGCAAGCTCCCCCTCATCAGCCGATGGAAAATGATCGACAACCTGCGCCGGTCTCTGGCGGTCCCCAGCGCCTACCTGGCGCTCCTCTGCGCTTGGATCGTGAGGGAAGCTCCTTCCGGGGTGTGGATAGGCTCTATCCTGACGACGATCGCCCTTCCTCCGCTTCTGCCCGTCCTGATCGATTTTCTCCCGCGCCGTAGTCAGGTGTCCATCCTCAACCACCTGCGCGACGTGTGGGCCGATCTTCGCCTGGCCTCCTGGCAGATCGGCCTGGCCATTGTGTTCCTGGCGCACCAGGCCTGGGTGATGACGGACGCAATCGTGCGCACGCTGTATCGTCTGACCCTGAGCCGCCGGCATCTCCTCGAATGGACGACGATGGCGCTTTCCAAGGACATTTACGACTACAAGGTCACCGCCTTTTACCGTCGCATGAAGAGCGTTCCGTTTCTCGCGTTTAAGGCCGTCGTCCTGACGTCCCTCTTCGGATCCGTGGCGCTGCGCTGGGCAAGCCTTCCCTTCATCACGCTCTGGATCCTGTCTCCCTGGATCGCGCAGCGCATCAGCCTGCGGTCCCGCGTGGAAACCCGGCGGCGGCTTCCCGAGGAAGACCGGACCGCTCTGCGCCTGGTCGCGCGCAAAACCTGGCGCTTCTTCGAAACCTTTGTAACCGCGGAGCACCACCATCTGCCGCCGGATAACTTTCAGGAGATCCCGCATCCCGTCGTGGCGCACCGGACCTCCCCGACCAACATCGGCCTTTATCTCTTGTCCGTCGCGGCGGCGCGCCGCTTCGGCTGGATGGGAGTCACGGAGATGGTCGAGCGCCTGGAAGCCACCCTGGGCACAATCCAGTCGCTGCCGCGGCACAAAGGCCATCTATTCAACTGGTACGACACCAAAGATCTTCGCCCCCTAGAGCCCCTCTATGTCTCGACGGTGGACAGCGGGAACCTCGCCGGCCATTTATGGGCGCTGGCCAATGCCTGCCGTGCGCAGGCGTCCGGACCCTTGCGCCATACCGATATCTTTGCGGGCGTGAACGATGTTCTTGCTCTTATTACGGAAGCCGCGGCGAGTCACCTGGACAGCCGCCGCAGTGAAACGGTCACGGGGCGGCAGCTGGAGGCCGCGATTGCCGACTTGCGGCAAAACCTGGACACGAATCTATCGGCAGAGACGGAAAGAAGCGACGCCTTGTCGGGGCTTAAAGAGCGAGCGGTCACGCTCGTGGACATCACCAAAGCTCTCGGCGATAACCGCCCGGAGAGCATGAAAAGCGAAGTTCTGATCTGGTCCGAACTTTTACTGAACCAGCTGGAGAGTCACGAACGCGATTTCGAACAGGGTGAAACCCTCTCGCCGGCCATTCTCCGGCGTCTCGCCCTCTTAGCGCGAACTTGCCATCAGCAGGTCGAGGACATGCAGTTCGGGTTTCTATGTGATCCGAAAAAGAAGATCTTTTCGATCGGCTATCAGATCGACGAGCAGAAGCTGGACCCCGGCTATTATGATCTCCTGGCCTCGGAAGCGCGCCTGGCGAGCTTCGTGGCCATCGCGAAGGGCGATGTCCCCGCCCTCCATTGGTTTCATCTCTCGCGTTCCCTCAGTCCCGTGGGCATGGAGACGGCGCTCCTCTCATGGTCGGGCTCGATGTTTGAATACCTGATGCCGTCACTCGTGATGCATCCGCCGGCCGGAAGCCTCCTCGATCAAACCTGCCGTTCCGTGGTTCAACGACAAATCGCTTACGGCAAGGAGCGCGGTATCCCCTGGGGCATGTCGGAATCCGGATACAACGTCCAGGATCTCGAGTTCACTTACCAGTACAGTAATTTTGGCGTTCCGGGGCTGGGCTTAAAGCGCGGGCTTTCCCAGGATCTCATCGCGGCGCCCTACGCGACGGCCCTGGCGGCCATGGTGGACCCTTCCGCCGCCGCCCATAATTTCCGGACGCTGACCGCGGCCGGCGCGGAAGGACGCTACGGCTATTACGAGGCGCTCGACTATACGCCGACCCGGCTGCCGGAAAACCAGAAGGTGGCGGTGGTCCAGGAATACATGGCGCATCATCAAGGAATGTCGCTGGTGGCCCTGGCCAACGTGCTCTATCGCGGTGTCCTGCGCCATGATTTTCACGCCGAACCGATGGTCCAGGCCACCGAACTTCTCTTACAGGAACGGACGCCGCGCGATGTCCCCCTGGCGCGCGTGCGCATCGAGGAAACGGAAGGCCAGGTCCGCTCGCTGGTTCCGATCGTTTTGAGGCGGTTTCATTCCCCCCACGATATTCTTCCCCGCACGCATCTTCTTTCGAACGGCCGTTACAGCGTTATGATCACGGCCGCCGGCTCCGGCTATTCCCGGTGGAAGGACCTCGCCGTCACGCGCTGGCGGGAGGACCGAACGTGTGACAACTGGGGAACCTATATTTTCCTGCGCGACACGATGACCGACGAGGTCTGGTCGGCCGGGTATCTCCCGATCGGACTTGAGCCGGACCACTACGAAGTCGACTTTTCGGAGGATCGCGCCGAAATTGTCCGCAAGGATGGCTCCTTCGTGACGACACTTGAAGTGGTGGTCTCTCCGGAAGACGACGCAGAGATCCGGCGTGTGACGCTCAAGAATACCGGGATCCTCGCGCGCGACATCGAAGTGACGTCCTATGCCGAAATGGTCCTGGCGACCCCGGCGGCGGACCTCGCGCACCCCGCCTTCTCCAATTTGTTTGTCCAGACGGAATTCGTGCCGGAAGTGACCGGCCTCATCTGCACGCGTCGCGCGCGCCAGCCGGCGGACCCTTCCCTCTGGGCGGGGCACGTGGTCGTGGTGGACGGCTCGACGGATGGCGAGCTGCAGTATGAATCAAGCCGCGCGCGCTTTCTGGGCCGCGGCCGCACGATCCGCTCCCCGCAATGCGTGATCGACGGGAAACCATTGTCGAACACAGCAGGTGCGGTCCTCGACCCCGTGGTGAGCCTGCGCCGCCGGGTGCATCTCGAGCCTGGAGAGACCGTGCGGGTGATCTTCACGACAATGATGGCGGCCTCGCGGGACGCCGTCCTCATGCTGGCCGATAAATATCATGACCTGGCGATGTTCGAGCGCACGGTGACGCAAGCCTGGACCCAGGCGCATATCCAGCAGCATCATCTCGGTATCGATCCCGGAGAAGCGCACTTGTTCCAGGACATGGCCAGCCGGATCCTCTATTCGGACGCGGGGCTTCGGCCGCCGCCCGAAATCCTCGCGCGCAACCGGCGCGGGGCGCCCGGCCTGTGGGCCTACGGCATCTCCGGCGATCTTCCCATCGTTCTCGTGCGGATCGATGAGGAAGAGGACCGGGACATTGTCCGGCAGGTCCTGCGCGCGCATGAATATTGGCGTTTAAAAAACCTGGCCGTCGACCTCGTGATCTTAAATGAGCGGGCGGCCTCTTACTCGTCTGAACTGCAGAACCTGATCGAAAGCCTCGTGCGCGCCAACCAGGAGATGCTGCGGCAGGAAGCGCACGTGACCGACGGAGATATTTTCGTCATCAAGGCTGAGCGCCTCTCGATCGAGGACCGCGTCCTCCTCATGACGGCCGCGAGAATGATTATCCTGTCCCGCCATGGATCGCTCTCGGAGCAGATGCAGCGTCTGGAAGGCTCCGCCCAGGTGACGGAGTCCTTGCCCCTCTTGCGCCAGGCGAAAACGCCGCCGCGGATCGAGGCTCCGAAAGTGAGTCAGCCGCTCCAGTACTTTAACGGTCTCGGCGGCTTTTCCGAGGATGGACGCGAGTATGTCACGACGCTCGGCCCGGGCCAATGGACGCCGGCGCCCTGGATCAATGTCATCAGTAATCCAATGTTTGGTTTTCAGGTGTCGGAAGCAGGCGCGGGCTATACCTGGGCGGGCAATAGCCGCGAAAACCAGCTCACCCCCTGGTCGAACGATCCCGTTAGCGATCCGGCGGGGGAGGTGTTGTATATCCGTGACGAAGACTCGGGCGATCTCTGGACACCGACGGCACTGCCCATCCGGGAAGAAAATTCCACGTATACGTCACGGCATGGGCAAGGCTACAGCCAGTTCGAGGTGGACGCGCATGGAATCCGCGCGGAGGTGATGCAATTCGTCGCGCTGGAAGACCCGATTAAGATTTCCCGGCTGCGCCTTATTAATACCGCCAAGCGCACGCGCCGGCTTTCGATCACGGCTTATGTGGAGTGGGTGCTGGGAACTTCGCGCCAGGCTTCGGGGCCTTATGTCATTACGGAGAAGGATGAAGGGACCGGCGCGATCCTGGCCCGCAATCCCTGGAATACCGAATTTGGCGAACAGGTCGCTTTCGTTGACATGTGCGGAGCGCAGGCCTCCTGGACGGCCGATCGTACGGAATTTCTGGGGCGCAACGGTTCACTCGATCATCCGGCGGCGCTTGAAGGAACGCGCCCGCTCTCCGGCCGCATCGGAGCGGGGATCGATCCCTGCGCGGCGCTCCAGACGGTCATCGAACTGCGGCCCGGGGAGCAAAAAGATCTTTTGCTCTTTCTCGGGCAGGCGGCTGGCCGGCAACGCGCACTGGAACTGGTGGAGCGCTTCAGAAAGATGGATGTGGACATTCTCCTCCCGGGCATTCACCGGTTTTGGGATGATAATTTAGGAGCCATCCAGGTGCGCACCCCGGACCGCGCGATGGATTTGATGTTGAACCGTTGGCTCTTATATCAAACGCTCGCCTGCCGGCTGTGGGCGCGCGCCGGGTTTTACCAGGCCGGCGGCGCCTATGGGTTCCGGGACCAATTGCAGGACGTGATGGCGCTTCTGGTTTCCCGGAGGGACCTCGCGCGCGAACATATCCTTCGCGCGGCGGCGCGGCAATTCACGGAAGGAGACGTCCAGCATTGGTGGCATCCGCCCACAGGCCGTGGGGTGCGTACGCGGATCTCGGATGATCTCCTCTGGCTGCCCTATGTCGTCAACCAGTACATCGAAGTGACCGGGGATGCGGGCATTTTAGAGGAACCGGTGCTGTTTCTTGAAGGCCAGGCTGTCCCGCCGGGGAAAGACGATGCCTATTTCCACCCCGAAACATCGAAAAAATCCGCTCCGCTTTTTGAGCATTGCGCCCGCGCTCTCGATCACAGCCTTGCGGTTGGAGTTCATGGCCTCCCCCTGATGGGAACGGGCGACTGGAACGATGGAATGAATCGAGTAGGGCATGAAGGAAAAGGCGAAAGCATATGGCTTTCTTGGATTTTGCACACGACGCTGTTTGAGTTTTCCAGGCGGGCCGAGACTCGCGGTGAAGGCGCCAGGGCCGAAAAGTGGCGCCTGCAGGTCGGTGAATTGAAGGCTGCGGTTGAGCGGCACGGCTGGGATGGCGACTGGTATCGCCGGGCCTATTTTGATGATGGCACACCCTTGGGATCGGCTACCAACAAGGAATGCCAGATTGACTCCATCGCCCAGTCCTGGGCTGTCTTGTCCGGGGCGGCTGACCCCGCGCGGGCGACGCGGGCCATGGCGGCCCTGGACCAACGCCTGATCCGGAAGGCCGATGGATTGGCGCTCCTTTTTACTCCCCCTTTCGATCACACAATCCCGAATCCGGGGTACATCCAAGGGTATCTGCCAGGTGTGCGTGAAAATGGCGGGCAGTATACTCACGCCGCTGTATGGGCCGTGCTCGCGTTCGCGGCGCTCGGGGACGGCGATAAGGCCGGAGAGCTTTTCGCCATGCTCAATCCCATTCACCATGGAAGCACCCGGGCTGATATCCAGCGCTACAAAGTCGAACCGTACGTCATGGCAGGAGATGTTTACGCGGTCGCGCCGCATACCGGAAGAGGCGGCTGGACCTGGTACACCGGCGCCGCCGGATGGATGTACCGTGCGGGCGTCGAATGGATCCTGGGTTTTCGGCTGCGCGGGACGACACTTTTCATGGACCCCTGCATCCCCCGCCATTGGCCTGAATTTGAGCTATCGTTCCGTTATCACTCCAGCCGCTACGAGGTCAAAGTCCTCAATCCCAAACGCGTCTGCAAGGGGGTTCAATCGGTTGAAGTCGACGGCAAACCCGTCCGCGGCGGCGCGGCCATCCTCCTCGCTGACGACAGCGCCTCACACGCCATCCGAATTATCCTGGGGTAAGCCGGCGCCCTTCTTACGGAATACGGATTTTCCGGTTTGCGATGCCTTGGGCTGCCGGAGGATATTGAGGATCCATGCTTCTGAGGGTTTTGACGATGACGTGCGCCACGAGGTGGTTCCGGTACCACTTATGGTTGGCGGGGATGAGGTACCACGGCGCGTGCCTGGTGCTCGTCGCCTTGATCGCCTCCGCGTAGTATTTCTGATACCGATCCCAGAATTTTCTCTCGGCGATGTCGGCGAGGCTCAGTTTCCAGCGCTTCTGTGGATCGTTCAGGCGATTCTCCAGGCGCTTTCTCTGCTCATGTTTCGAGATGCCAAGATAAAACTTGAGTATCGTCGTGCCGCTTTTGACGAGCAGTTTCTCAAATTCATTGATGCGATGAAAACGGTGCTTCGCTTCCTCGTCTGAGATCTCCCCATGCACCCGCGTCACCAGCACATCCTCATAGAGGGAGCGGTTGAAAATGCCGATCGACCCCGCGGGGGGTACCGCCCGGTGGATCCGCCAGAGAAAGTCATGCGCCCGCTCTTCCGGTGTCGGCACTTTAAACGCCGTGACCCGGCAGCCTTGCGGGCTGACGCCGCTCATCACATGGCGGATGGTGCCGTCTTTGCCGGACGTGTCCATCCCTTGGAGAACGATGAGAAGCGCGCGCTTGCCTTCGGCATAGAGGCGATACTGCAGGTCGTCCAGTTGCTTGAGCAGCTTCTCTGTTTCCGGTTTCGCTTCCGCCTTATCCTTGAAAGGCCGCGTATCTTCCGGATCAAACCTGTTCCAGTGATGGTGCCCCGGCAGAAGATGAATCTTTTTCATACAAACTATCCTCCATATCTATTGTAGCTTCTGACGCCCTGAGGTTACTGCAGGGTCGTGTGAAAACGTTTGAAACTGGCGGCGACGCTGACGACGGCCATAATGACCAGGACCGTGACATGATTCGCCACGTAGTGGGGGTCTCCTCCTTTGAGCATGATGTTGCGCAGAAGACCCAGGTAATGGGACAAGGGATCGAGAAAGCCCATCCAGCGTACGGCCGCCGGCATATTTTCGATCGGGAACATGATTCCCGAAAACATCATCGCCGGGAACATGAAGAGAAACCCCCCCATGCTCGCCTGTTGATGGTTTTCGCAATAGGTCGAGATGAGCGTTCCGATCGCGACGGTTGTGCACACGAACGCAAAGGTCGCCCCGATCAGGACGAGAAAGGATCCCCGCATCGGCACATGGAACACCCCCATCGCCACCGCCAGGATGAGCGGCAGATTCGACATGCCGATAATCAGATAGGGCACGGTTTTTCCATAGATCACTTCCGAACGTGAGACCGGGGCTGAGATCAGCATCTCGAAGGTCCCCTGCTCTTTTTCGCGAACGATGGCGACGTTTGTGAGAATCATGGTCGTCATCACCATGAGCAGGCACATGACGCCAGGCACCATGAAGATCGCTGATTCCAAAGACGGGTTGAAGAGCACGCGCACATCAAAGCGGATCGGCGGGCTGGGCGCCGCGATCTTCAAGTCGTCCTGGACCGTCTGCTGGACGATCGCCTTCAGATAGTTCTCCACCGCCTGGGCCTGGGTGACGTTGGTCGCATCGACGAGGAGCTGAAGCGAGGCGTCTGATCTCCCGAGGCCCCGGGTGAAGCCCCCCGGCGGCGGGATGAGCACCGCATCGGCGTTGCCCGCTTTGATGAGGGCGAAGGGGTCCTCGTTTCTGGAAACCTGCGCCGGAACAAACCATCCTCCCGCGATCGCCCGCTCATAAATATCGCGCAGCACCGTATCCCTCGAATCAAAGAAAGCGGCCAGGCGGATGTTTTTCACTTCGTTGTTCAGCGCCACGCCGAAGAGCGTCATCTGGATAACCGGCGTGACGAAGAGGATGAATTTCATCCGGCGGTCGCGCAGTGCCTGCACAAGTTCCTTTTTAATAAAGCCGACAATTGTCCGATAACGGCTGGGAAGGGTCATGGTTCCAGGTCCCTTTTGAACCGGCGCGTCGCCGCCAGGATCATGCCGCCGCAGAAAAGCGTGAGCGCCAGAAACGGAACCTTCAGGTCCATGAGACTGGAATTACGCAAAAACGTTCCGCGCGCGATCACGATAAACCAGCGGGCCGGGAAAATAACGGTCAAGCAACGGAAGAAAAGCGGCATGCTGGCAATCGGGAAAATAAACCCGGACAAAAGATTGGTAGGGAGCATGCCGGTGAGCATGGCGAACTGCATGGCCACCTGCTGGTTGCGCGTCGCGACCGAAATGAGGATCCCTTGCGCGAGATAGGTCGCCAGGCACAGCACGCACCCCAGCGCCAAAAGACCCAGGTTCCCGACGAAAGGAACGCCGAAGGCCGTCCGGGCGATGACGTATACGAGGATCTGCGCGACGATCCCCAGGACCGCGTAGGGAGCCAGCTTTCCGACGATGATCTCCAGCGGATGGACGGGCGTCGATAAGAGCAGCTCCATCGACCCGTTTTCCCACTCGCGCGCCACGGTAAGCGAGGTAAGCACGATTGACAGGATCCCCATGATCACGACCGCGAGGGCCGGGATCACAAACCAGCGGCTGTTCAGCTCCGGATTGAACAGGAAGCGCGTGCGCAGCTCATATGGCAACGGAGGATCAAAACCGGCAATTCGCTCCGAGGCAATGGCCTGGATGCTCTGGACGTACGCCGCCACAGGGCCTACCGTCGAGTTGTCGGCGCCGTCCACGAGAAGTTGCGCTTCGGCGTTGCGGCCGTTCATCAGGTCCTTCTCGAAGCGCGGAGGAATGATGAGGCAGGCCTTGGCGCGCTCGGCGTTGACCGCTTCGACCGCCGCGGCCGGCGAGACGGCCGGACGCGCGAGAAAATACTGCGAACTGACGAAGGTGTCGGCGAGGCGCCGGGACGCCTGCGTGTGGTCAGAATCGCTGACGGCCAGCGGGATGTTTTTGATGTTGAAATCGATGGCGAGACCGTACACCACCACCATCAGGACCGGCAGGCCGAGCGCGAGAGTCAGTGTGAAAGGATCTCGCCAGATATGAAACACCTCTTTGCGGGCCACGGCCATCGCGCGTGCCCAGACGAAAGAGGACGTCATGATCTGGCCTCGACGGCTCGGATGAAAACGTCTTCCAGGGTGGGCGGGATGACGCGAATGGTGAATTTTCTTTCCAGCTGTGTCCGCGCTGTTTCCCACAGGCCGCCTTCGTGGACCGCGGCATGGAACCTCAAGCCGTAAGGTTCGAAAAACGCGAAGGCGGGGTGTTTTTCCAGCGCGCTGATTTCCGAAAAGCTGAGCGCTTCTTTGGGGTCGAATTCGTAGACCGGAGTAGGAAAAAGCGTTTTCTTCAGCCCGGCGGGGCTGTCCGCCGCGATAATCTTCCCCTCCCGCATGAGGGCGATGCGCCCGCACTCTTCGGCCTCGTCCATATAATGCGTGGTCACGAAAACGGTTTTCCCGCGCTCCGCCAGGCGATGGATCAAATGCCAGAAGCGGCTGCGGGCCGCCGGGGCGACACCGGCTGTGGGCTCGTCTAAAAACACGATCTCGGGATCGTGCAGGAGCGCCGCCACGAGCGAAATCTGCTGCTTCAAGCCGCCGGGAAGCTCCTGCACGGAGGCGTCCAGATCCTGGTCGAATGAAATGAAGTCAAAGAGTTCCCGACGGCGTTCCAGATAAACATCCGGATCGAGCTTTCGCAGGGACGCGATGAAATCGAGATTTTCTCCGACATGAAGATCGTTATATAAGGTGAACTTCTGCGACATGTAGCCCACCTTGGTCTTGATCGCCTTTTCTCCTTGATCGAAGGTGGCTCCGGCCACATGAACGTTTCCGGAGGTCGGAGTCAGGAGGCCGCAAAGCACGCGGATCGTGGTGGTCTTTCCGGCGCCGTTGGCTCCCAGGAAGCCGAAAATCTCTCCCGGCTGGACTGTAAAGGAAATACGGTCGACGGCCGTAAAGGTTCCGAATTTGACGACGAGATCCTGAACTTCAACGGCGGGCGATGTTTCGCTCATGAATGTTTCTCCGCCGCTGCGGCATCATGCTTCATGAAAAGGTCATCAAAACTGTGTACTCCTTCGCGGGCGAGAAGTGCGCGCGGCTCTCCTTCCGCCATGACATGGCCGCGCTCGATCAGATGCACGCGGGTGCAACGCTCCGCTTCGTCCATGTAGGCTGTCGTCACGATGATCAGGATCTTCTGATCGGACAGGCGATAAAGCATGTCCCAGAACTCCCGGCGGCTGATCGGGTCGACGCCGTTGGTCGGCTCATCCAGGAGGACCGCCCGCGGGGAGCGCAGGAGCGCGCACATGAGCCCCAGTTTCTTGTACATCCCGCCGGAGAGCTTGCCTGCCGGCCGGTCGACGAACTCCGCCAGGCGCGTCATGTGCAGGAGCTCGTCCCGTTTGGCTTGATAGGCGTCGTGGGGGATGCCGTAGAGTGCGCGAAAGAAGTCGAGATGCTCGTCGATAGAGAGATCGGCGTACAAGCTCTGCTGTTGGGGCATGTAGGCGATTTCGGGACGGAGGGCTTCAAAATCCGCTGGTTGGCCGCCGCGGGAATAATGGATTTCCCCCTCGGCGGGTTTCATGAGTCCCAGCATCAGCCGCATCAAGGTGGTTTTGCCCGCGCCCTCGGGCCCGATGACACCGTGCATCAAGCCGGCTTCAAATTCCAACGACACATTGTCCAGGGCGACGACCCTCCTGAAGGTTTTCCGGACGCGGCTTACGGAAATGGCGATGGGCTCTTGCGGCACGGAACGTTTAACCCTTGGGCAGGGAAATCTCGATCGTCATTCCGGGTTTGAGGATTTCTTCCTGGTTGGATCCGAGGAAGCTCACCTTGACGCCATAGACCAGACGCGTGCGCTCGGCGCGCGTCTGCACATTCTTGGGAGTAAATTCGGCCACATCGTTAATCTTGAGAATGGTTCCTTCGAACTCCTGGTTATTCAGCTCCGGAAGAATGCCCTTCAGCTTCATCCCAGGCTTAAGGCGCGAGACGTCGGGCTGGGGAATATAAATGAAGGCCCAGATGTCTTTGATGTTGGCGAGCGTCAGGATCTTTGTTCCTGGCGTCACCCACTCGCCCGGCTCGTGATAGCGGCTGAGCACCGTGGCGTCGATGGGCGAATGGATGGAACACCAGCTCATTCGGACGTCCGAGTCTTCTTTGTGGTTCTTAACCTGGTCCCAGGTGTCCTGGGACATGCTGCCGGCCTTGTACAAGCGCAGGCCGCGATCGTAGTTGATCCGGGCCAGATCAGCGGCCACCTTCGTATCGTCGCAGGCGAGCGCAACGGCTTCCTGGCCCGCTGTAAGGCGGTCGCCTTCCTGCACGGTCACGCGCGCGATCGGGCTCGCCAGCTGGGCGGAGAGATCCACCTTGGTCGCCTCCAGGGTCCCGGCGTACAGAAAAGTGTTTTTGAAAAAGATCATCTTGACCGCGACCGCAACGGCCGCCAGGATGACAACGAGAATCAAGAGACGCGGATGTGTTTTCATGTCTTACTCCTCGGATAAGCTTTCTAAATTGGCGAGCTGGACCAACAGGTTCACGTTGGTCGTCGCCGCTTCCACTTTCGCCTGGACTTCCTTCAGGTTGGCGTCTTCCACGTCGAGGTACCGGAGCTGGCCGAGCCGATAGGCCTGATAGCGCAGGCGCGAAACTTCCTCAGCCCGTTGCGCCGCGCGGTGTGTGACGATCTGCTGCACGCGCAAGGAAGTCACCTGGTCTTTGGCTTTCTGCCAGCTGTTCAGAAGATTGCGGGCCGTCTGGGCGCGGTTTTCATCCACCGCTTCGGCCTGCCGTTTCTGAGCCCGTACCGCATAGAGAGTTTCCCCGCCGGCGAATAAAGGAAAATTCAAATTAACTCCGAATGTCTTTTGCGTCACGGCTTCGGCGATCGGGCCGTTCGGATACTCCCGCATCAGGCTGGCCATGACGCTCAACGTAGGCCAATGCCCGCCTTCAAGGCTTCTCGCGGTGCGCCGGGCTGACTCGGCCAGTTCCTTAAGGGATTCCAGGGATGGTTGGCGCAAGTCAAAGCGATGCCCGCCCTTGGGGTCCATCTGAGCCAGAGAATCGTGCAGGCGGTCCAAGGCCAAAACGAGGGTCGAAGCAGGCATTTCTGCGGAGGGTTCGAAAACGGTCTTGTCATCCTGAGGCCAGGTCGGGTCGAGATTTTTGCCCTGCTGCGTGATCGATGTAAGGTCCCGGATGGCGGAAGCCAGATTTGCGCGGGCCTGCAGCAGCTGGTTCTGCCGCGACAGGAGATCCTGCTCGGCCGACAGAAGGTCCACCCGCGCGGATTCGCCGTTCTTATATCGCACGGATATATCGTGGTACTGTGCCTGCTCCACGCGGTACGACTCGGCATAGAGGCGCACCTGTTCACCGGCCAGCTGCGCCTGGAAGTAGGCGAGCCGGGCCGCCAGCCGGATTTGCCGGCGGATCGCTTGCGCCTCCTGCTTCTGAGCGCGGGCATTGGACTGAGCGGCCCGCCATGCCTGCTCCAACGCACCCCCGGAGAAGAGGGTCCAATTCACTTCAGGCCCGATGGAATATTGGTTGTGCGTTGTAAATGCGATGGCCGGAGACTGAGGCGTCAGTTGAAGGGTAGGGATTTCCGCGATATAGGCGTAAGAGCCGTTGATACTGAGCTTTGGCATAAGGCGTCCGCGCTGGGCCAGCGCCTGGTCCTCCGCTCCCTCGGCGCTCAGGCGGGCAGACTTCCATTGGTCGGAGGTCTCAAGGGAGGTCTGCAGGGTTTGTTCAAGAGAAAGCGTCAGTCGAGGGGTGTCCGCCCGGAGGACGGCTCCAGGCAACAACAACAAGGCGATCAGGTGTTTTCTCACCTGACCATCGTATTAAATGATGCGCCCACGAAGGAACGGCGGTCAACGGACCGCCGTTCCTTCCGATGTTCTGAAATGGCCGGACTATTTTGTTCCGGGCGTGCCGGAGGTGTTGGTGGTTGCGGGTGTTTTCGGACTGCCCTTTTTGTGGTGTTTCCCATGATGTTTTTTGGGGTTTTTAACGGCGGGCGTACCGGTTGTTGTTCCATTGGTCCCCTGTTGATTCACATCTCCCGCCGAGGCCCACGAAGCGGCCCCTGAAGTCACCAGTGTCCCTGCCAGCATGAATACGGCCAGTTTCTTTGACATAGTCAGTCTCCTTTGACATATTTGGGGTCTAAAAACACCGACCCATTTTAGTGATCTACTCGTTAGACGCGAACGGGTGCAGAATGTTCCATAAGGTGTACAATAAAGCGCTATGAAGAAGAAAGACGAAGACGAACTCGCCAAGCTGGTGAAGCTCACCAAGATATTGAAGAAGGAAAACGTCAAAGTGGCGCCGAAAGGTCCGCCGAGAGCCCCGAATAAGTGGCGTCAACAGGACCCGAAATTCGCTCCTCCGGTGCCGAAGCCGGTGAATCCGAACCTGGTGGAAGCCGGTGGGATGCAGGTCGACCCGTCGCTCAAGGACGAGTATGAGCAGTGGCGCCAGGACAAAATAGTGGAACAGAATGAGCGGCGCGAGATGTCGCTGCGCCGCATGAAGGCCAAGAAGGCCGCTTACCAGGAAGAAGCCGCGAAACGGGCGGCGGAAGAAAAGTCGAATCCCCTCTAGACGTTCCCGCCGATTCTGGAGATGCCGGCCGTTCAGTAGCTTGGGCCCGGGGAACTATGAGTCCATTGGACCCTAAAAATTGGTCTTTTCGACCATTTCTCCACCAGGCCAAACCCATTACAATGACAGTTCGCGTCCTCGCGCATCTACTATGACCCAGTCGAAATATCTCATCCGCCTTACGACTTTAATCCTGGCTTCGTGCCTGATCTTCGACAGCGCCTTCGCGGCGCCGATGGGACCGGCCGGCTCGGTTCCTGTCCAAGCCGCAGTTTCATGGACGTTCCAGGCGCAGGCGCTCGCGCCCGTGGCGGCCCAATCTTCCGGCATCAGCGCTACCGCCCCGGTCGAACGGTCGATCGAAGCCTCTTCCCGATTCAGGACCGCCGCCCAGTGGCCACTGACGCAGTGGCTCTGGCGGCGCACGCCGGCGCGGCGGATTTTCAGGGTGGAACATCGCTTCACGGCTTTCTTCGAAGAAATCTTCGTTCCCATCGTTCTGCCGGTTCTCGTCTGCGTGCTCCTGTACGGCCGCCACGACATTCTCTCCCGGCCCTTCCTCGACAGGCTGAATGTCTGGTTGTTAGTCTACCGGAGCCCCTTTTACCTCATGCATTGGATCGGTCCCAGACGCCTCGCCCCGCGCAACAGTTTCGCAAAAGTCTACGTCCGGGTCATGACAGGGATTCCTCTGGCGGCCTACGCCGTTCTGTACACAGCGATGATTCCACCCAGGATAGCGATTCCGATCGGCGTGCTCTTCTCCTATGTATATCACGCCTATATGAATCGGCGGCAAGCTTCGCTGAACGCCGACGATTCCTGGTTCCGAGTGGTTGATGCCAAACCGCTGGGCGCCCTGCCGGGCCGCTGGAAACGATGGGTTCCGAAACCACCGGCCGGGATTCAGTATCCGGAGCGGCGCCGCCCCGTGGAAGTCCCGCGCATGGATGCCTTTGGGGGCGTTCACTTCGAGCATCCAGGAGCATCAACGAAAGAACGGCAGGAGTCCTGGCGCCGCTACGACGTTCGTCTGAAGCACGGCCGTCAGGCGCATATTCTGGCGGATTACCAGGACCTGGCCTTCAGCCAGGCCGAGGAGGGTTTTCTGAAGGACATGGAGGATGACCGCGGCGCGCCCGCACTCTACGCGACGGCGTCCCCCCGTCCGGAACTTTCGCACTACGGCGCGGCGGGTTCGCGCCTCATCGTTCTGCCGGGACGCGACGCGGCGTACGTGGCGCTCTTTGAGGAAAGTCATGGGTCGCTCAGTGACGATATCCTGCGCGCTGTGTTTCTGGAAGAGATGGTCGAAGAGGCACGGGAAAGGGATCCTTGGAAGCGCGAGGGGCAATTTCCTCCCGAACAACTCGGCGACATCGGAATATCGGCGATTGATCGGACGTTACGAAAACTGAACATCAAACCCGGTCTGGAGACTTTTGAAGAGCTCGCGCTGGCGCTGGCCCCTCTGAATGACATGACGGAGGACGGCATTCGCGATCACTTCCGGGCCGTCCAGCTGGCGCTGGACCATAAACATCTGGAAATGATCGCCGCGACGGTGAAAGAAATCCGTGCCACCCACCCGGAGGCCGACCTGTGGATCAGGGTGTCTCCGGACCATCTTCTCGCGCTTGCGCCTGCCGGTTCCGAAGCCGCGGCGTGGGCCCGGAATGTCTGGGCGGTGACGAAGCTGTCGCGCGCCGACACCGAATACATCCAGCCGGTGATCGACGTGCTTGACTCCGTTTTGTCCAATGGAGACGAGCCGGCGGATGACGCGCAATCGCCCACGCCGGAGCAGCCGTCCGTCTCCCCCGCCAGCGCCGCCTCGGCGCCGCGCGTCTGGCCGCTCGGTTCAAACCTCGCGGCCAACGTGATCGTTTTTGCGCTGTTTGCGCTTTTCGGGATCTACCGACGCCTCAATCCGCTTCTGCTCCTGGCCGCTTATTACGTGGCCGTGACCGTGGTGCGATCTCTGCTGGCGATCATCGTGGGTCTGATCTTACGCGAACGCCAAAAGACGGATCCTTTGTCGCCCGGGGACCGTGAGGTTCGCGACGCGCTCGAAAAGTACCGTAAGCGGCTGGAACGCTTTCAGGGGAAGGCCGAGCCTCCTCGCCTCGACCAATGGTTGGAAGACGCCGTTTCTTCGACATTAATGAGTTTTTTGTTTTCTCTGGTCCGCGAGGTTTACGGCAACCAGCGGGATCGCGTCATGATGGTGGTCAACGCCATCATCGCTTTTCTGGAGCGGAAAAAATTCGAGGATGAAGAGCTCGCTCGGGCCTCGTGGGAAATTCTCCCACCCAAGATCGCCTCGGCGCTCATCGCCCTGGCGGACCGGGCCTCGTTGGCCGTCATTTTCAGCGACGTTCCCGAGCCGGAGCGCCCGCAGGGACCGGGAAAAGGCACCGAAGGTTCCGCCTGAAGCGTCATAGGATGGCGTCTGACGATTTTTTCTGGTGGAGGGTGAGGGCATTGCCTTCGGGGTCGAGAACGACGGCCATGCGGCAGACGGGTGTTGAAAAGGGCTCCACCTTAATGCGGATGCCCTTGTTTTTCAGCTGAGAGACGAAATGATCCACATCGTTGACCTCAAAAGCGATGCTCCCCCCTGACTCAGAACTCGGTTTCATCGTGTTTCCCGACATGCGGCTGATCGCAAAGCAGTTGTCCCACAGGTGGTATTCGATCCATTCTCCGCGGAAATCGTGAGCCGCCTTGAGGCCGAGATCTTCCTCATAAAACCGGCGGGCGCGCGCCATGTCTGTCACGGGATACAGCGTGAAGGCAATTCCCTTGATCGTGTCCGGCATCTCGATGCGAGGTGCGACCGCGGCTCTTTCCCTGGGAGGGACGACGACTTTCGGGGGAGACCGGAACTTCGGGCGCAGATTGACGAACAGGATAAAGAGACTCGCCGGAAATCCCAGCGCGCCGATCAAAAATAAACTGGTGTTGTTATGGCTCATCTCCGCTGTTTCTGAAATGGACGGGGAGCCGGGGACATAGAGAAGCCCGATCGGACCTCCCGGCCGGAGCTCGGCGTACGCCTTGCGGCTGATCTGTCCGCTGTCTTCGTAGTGCTTTCCGCCGGCGTCGAACGCGTAATCGACGGTATACGAGATGCCGCCTTTGCGCCTCTGGAGCGAGGTCCGGATCACCGATCCCTGGATCGCCGCGGCATCATGTTTGAGCAGATAATGCTCGCGAAATGTCCAGGCATTGAAGGCCAGAAATACCGCTCCCAGCAGAACTCCGAAAACGCGGGAAATGGATGCCGTATTTTGATCGGGAGGTGGGATCATGGGAGCCGGATTTTCGAATACAGCGGCGGCTTCAAATGGTCTTCGACAGACAGCGCGTATAAATCCAGGACGCCAGGGCGGCACCGCTGATCGGTCCGATCCAGTACAGCCAGTGATAGTCCCAGTAGCCTGCGGCCACGGCGGTTCCGAAGACTCGGGCCGGATTCATCGCCGCGCCGGTCAGCGGTCCCCCGACCAGGATGTCCACGGCCATGGCGAGCCCGATCCCAAAGCCGCCGATCTTCGGGGCGATGGAATCCATGAACGTTCCGAGAACCGCCAGCATCAGGAAGAAGGTGAGTATGGCTTCAAGAAGAAGTCCGGCCGCCGGGGAAATTCCTACGGAAAGCGTTGGGGTGCCGAGATGGACAGCCTGCCACGCGGCTTCGGGGAAAAGACCGCGCAGTAGAAAGCCGGCCAGAGTTCCTCCGATCAGCTGTGCCGCGATGTAAAGGAGAACGGTGGCGCGATCCGCTTTTCCCGCGACCCAGGCGCCTACCGTAACCGCCGGGTTGAAGTGGCCTCCCGAAATCGCGCCGAACGCGGAAACCATAATCGACAGGATCAGGCCATGAGCGAGGGCAATTCCAATCAATCCCACAGCGCCATGGGTATAGCTGTCCGTGATAATTGAGCCGGCGCCGATAAACACGAATGCAAATGTGCCGACCAGTTCCGCCAGCGCAGGACGAAATTTATCATTCATGACTGAACCCCTTTACCGCTGATTTGTGATGGCGCCGCAACGGCCGAAGACACCCCGGAATCTGAAATCGGAATAGGCGTGGATTCCTGGCAGCCTGAAAAAAAAGCCGCGGCCGAAAGCCCAAGGACCAATGCCCACCGGATCCGCATGGGGTTGATTATAACGTAGCGCTGATTTACGCGGCTAGTGTATCGGATTTTGTTGTTGCAAGACAATAGAAACTGGACTGGTATAAGAAATATAGAAACTGGACTGGTGTAGGTGCCTTTGGGTGTTGACGTTAGGTGCTGTGGCATAAGGGTGTTGGCCGTTGACGTTGCCCCGG